>Ga0247782_1000013_pt1 | contig 267490 bp, 183 predicted proteins | sample UWRJL019104C5_FD_179928 | JGI IMG/M metagenome (GOLD analysis project Ga0247782, IMG submission 179928) | Plant litter microbial communities from Arlington Agricultural Research Station in Wisconsin, United States - UWRJ-L019-104C-5 | ecosystem: Environmental > Terrestrial > Plant litter >...
CAGACACACACGCACATATATATATGCATGCATACATAAGTACTATATGCTGTGCAACCCTTCGTACATAATAATAAGAAAATCCTTGAAGTGAGAGGCACTACGCCTAACTGAGTGCAGTGGTTGCTATATATATATATGTAGTTGAGGTTAGTAGATTAGGGTATGTTTACCTTGTCTTGTGTTCGAACACGGCGTATTTTCAAACTTATTTATTATAGCTCTGCAACGTACCCAGATATCTAACCTACATACACACTCTCTCATAATCTTTCTCGCGTGTACACATGCATATATGTCGTATGTACATGCACATACACATACACGTACACGCATACATAAGGTCAGTTCTTTTCCTTTTTTTAATGTATATCTTTCGGTACTGCAATGTAATGTACTGCAAAAGCAAGGCAATGCAAGTGAGCCGTGTCTAACAGTTACATAGTTGCATCTCGAAAAAAAGCAAAAGCAGAAAGTAAACAAAAGGGGGAGCATAAGCAGGAGAGTGTAAGAAAAGGATAGAGGAAAAGCAAAGGAGATGTTCAGAAAGCTGATGTATCATTAATTAAAAGAAAGAGATTTAATCCCATTTCTGTATTGCTCGTTGTGTCATATCGTATCACATCACGTCTCCTCAGTGCATGAACTTCTTTACCTGCTTCTTGCCTGTCTACCCAGATACTGATTTGATAATAGCACATACATATCTAGGTTACCTGAGTCTACGCACAACCCATTATTGCGACGGACAGATGGTAGACGAACTGACCTTACCTGACCTACCTGCGTCCCTCAGTTGTGGCATAAAGAGTAAAGGTAATAATCACTCAAAGGTTCCCTCATGTATCCCGGAACTCCGCGCATATTCAACTATCTTACCTACCTACCTACCTACCTAACCCAGAGTAACCGGCCAAGGATCGAAGGACAAGATATCTCGAGCAGCCTAACCCGTCCGTAGCATAACACAATCTTGCGTGATCCGTATCTCATCTGATATGATCTGATTTCTCACACAACAAGCACCCATTCAACATGGCCAAGAGAGCTGTCTTCTTCGGTGTTATCAATCGGTTATACCGCGCTTATAAATCAAGAATTGAAAGAAGTTCAAAGGTAAAGATACCTATTTAGTACTCATCGAGTACTTCTAGATCTATATAATGTATTATGTATTCACGGATCTGTATTATATAAGTAGGCGAACGATTGTCTACTTACTTGCAAATATTTAACATATGAAAAAATCCTTACTTAACCTACCTAACCCAGCATATATATAACGCCACGACCAAAAGAAAAAAATACATTCGTCAGCCGTTGCAGTTAAACCACATGAAGAGAATACGCCGTGTTGATCTCGTAACTCGAGCGAGTGAGGAAAACGGAGAAGAAAACTACACCAAATATGTGTATATGTGCCTGGGTAGGTAGGAAGCAACGAATAGTATCAATCTTCTCCTACCTACTTACCTACATACATATATGTGTCTTTTTATATTTGCAGGCTCAATCTTGCGGGCTACCAATAGAGATTTGTACAACGTCGTATACGGCCGAAAGTCACCCTACACCGGCAGGTACCTAATTCTTACATCTCCAGTTCTCCTATGCTCTCATCCCGTACATCTATAACCCTCATCTTCCCCCTTCCTCCCATTATACGCAAAGACGAAAGACGAAAAAAAAAAGTTTTCTATTATTTTTATACGAAGTACTTATGCTTCCGATTAATTGTAATGATTAGCATAATATAGGTCCCAACGACTATTCCATCCACAGGACCTCCAAGCTAACCCGCATGTATGATGATGAAGACAGCTCGCTGCAAGCATTTATCTAAAAGATACGTTTGTCTGATGAGACGGATATATCTTGTAATACATGGTCATGACTCCTGGGTATCCCAAGCTATGCAAAAAGAAATCCACCACTCTAGCACCTTATGAGCCCTTTTTCTTTTTCACATCCACACTACTCACAATGAACCGGCAGGCTCGATGCGATCTACATCGTCATTTGCCCTAGCTCCCTGTGCAGAGGGCGAAATCGACGTGTCCGTGATAGCCGCGGCCGCCTGAGCCAGATCCTCACGCCGGATTCCACTGCGCTCACACATGCCTCTGAAAATGCCGTTCTCAATATCCCATAGCTCAAGAGGTGTGCCAAGCTCCGCGATCCGGCCCGCATCGATCACGCAAATACGATCATAGCCGATAATCGTTCGCAGACGATGTGCAATGCAAAGAAGTGTTCGCCCCTTGAAGCCCGCTGCCATTGTGGCTTGGATCTTGTCGTCTGTCTCCATATCCACCGAGCTGGTTGCTTCGTCGCATACAATGATGCGGGAGCCACGAACAAGAGCGCGAGCCAGCGCCATAAGTTGTCGTTGACCAAGACTGAAATTCAACCCGTCCTCTTCCACAATGAGATCGAGGTGAATGCGACCCGGATCCTTGTCATCCGGTCTCGCATCCGCAGAGACAAGATCAGCCTGCCGCAGCGCCGACCACAGCTCCAGGTCCGTGTGCTCAGAGAATGGGTCGAGATTGCTTCGCACAGTGCCGTGGAAGAGAGTCGGGTCCTGCGGTATGATGGCTAGGCGCGAACGCAAATCATGCAGCCCGATAGTTGAGATATCGATACCGTCAATAGTGATGTGTCCGCCCGAGATCTCGACGAGACGGAACAATGTAGACATGATCGAGCTCTTGCCAGCGCCCGTGCGGCCGACGATACCAATACGCTCACCACCTTTGACATGCATCGACAAACCCTTGAGCACAAGCGGTAGATTGGCACGGTAACGCATCTCAACGTTGTCGAAGATGATTTCACCCTTCTCGGGCCAGGAAGGACGGACGTCAATAGTGTGCTCTGGTGCCTCCTCTTCGAGCTGCGTGCCGTAGTGTAGCAGGCGTTCCACCGCGTTCATGCCGTTCTCCACCTCGGCTAGCTGCCGCACGGTAAACTGCAGCGTCTGCACAATACTCAAGATGTAAGACAAGACCAAGCCACCGATCGAGGGTGGCACGCTGAACCGGGATGTCACGACCAGGATGCCTGTCGTGAACACCAGCAGGTTGCCGATAGTGTCTAGGCGTATGGATAGCCACCGCTGGTTCGAGAAGGTGAGGTAATATGCAGAATTCATCTCATCGATAGAATTGCGAAGATCGTCGACGAAGCGTACCTGTAGGCCATAGGCGCGGATGGATGCCACGCCCGAAAGGCCCTCGCTAAACTTACTGAAAACGACGGACCGAAGAACAGATTCGAAACGTTTCACTTCTCGGGCTGAAGAACGGTAGTATGACGCAGCGAGAACGAAGAGGAAGGTCAGCGGGACAAGTGCGATGGCAAAGTAGTAGAAAAATGCGATAATGAGGGCGAATATGGAAATGACCGTCACCATGGTCAAGAAATACATTCGCATCGCGTCTGTTAGATTGTTGTCCATCACATCGACGTCTCTCGAAAATCGATTCGTGATACGGCCTAGGGGCGTCGTGTCAAAGAATGACATCGGGGCGCGCAGCGTCCTTTTCACGGCCTGTCGAAGCAGTGTTTTAGACGCCCGGGTTCCGAAAATAGTAAGCAAAATCGAAAATAGGAACAGGAATATCGCCTGCGCAGTTCCGAGCGCGGCGTAGACTCCGATATAAACGGCTTCCGAATATCCAAACTTGTCAGCCGTCCAGTACGAGAGCCATAAACTGGTCGCAATATTGCCACCTTGGGCGACCACCAGCGCTAAAGCAACCCAGACGGCATTGAAAATGCTACCGGATGCTCGCACATAACTAGCGTAAGTTGACCACGGAACACTTGCGACGGCGCGCTCCTCGGCTTGCATAAGTCCCCGGCCCTTCTTCTTTTTGTCTTTACTCTTGTCAGCCGACTTCTCCTGGGCAGCTGTTTCCGAGTCTTCTGTCTTCTCTACGGCCGTGGTCTCCATTAGTTGTTTGAATCCAGACTCGTTATTCATCAGATTATCGAATGTGTCGACCGCACGGATTTTACCGCCATCCATCCAGACGATCCTATCACAGCGACTCAAAACCCACAGCTGATGTGTGGCGAGGATTCGGCATTTATCCTTCAGGAGACCCAGAATGGCATTGTCCATGATATGACGACCAACATGTGCGTCGACGGCACTAAGAGGGTCATCCATTAGCACGATATCTGCGTCGAAGTAAATAGCACGGGCGATATTGATTCTCTGCTTCTGGCCACCAGACACGGTAATGCCTCTTTCGCCGATCTCGGTGGCATCACCGTCCGGCAGCATGTCGAAGTCGGGCTGCAGGGCACACCTAAAGCTTATATCAGCAAACTGGGTACCTAGTCGAGGCAGAAGGGCTAGACATACGCATTGATTACTTCCTTGTACCACTCACGATTCATCTCTTTGCCGAAGAGGATATTGCTGCGGACCGATGCATTTTGAATCCACGCATACTGGGGACACAGGGCTCTCGATGCACCCAGTACAACCTCACCAGCTGTTTTTCGCATGTCTCCAGCGAGGGCCGCCAGAAGTGATGTCTTGCCACTGCCGACAGAACCGATGACAGCAATGAGTTCTTTGCGCCCAACAGCGAGGCTGAGATTCTCGAGTTTGAAAGGCTCGCGCTCGTCCACTAGGGTACTAGCCGTGTCGGAGTTTGATTCGGAAGTCTCTGCGCCCTTTTCTGTCTTGACTGGCTGTTTTGGTTCCTTTTTAGGGGCACCCTTCCCAGTTGCGGGCGTCTTGTCGTTCTCTTGGGTGGGGGTCCGCTCCCAAGTAAAGCTCGCATCACTCATCTCGACGGCATTCTCGTTTTCGGGCTTGAATATGGCCGTCTCGGCCTGGTCTTCGGAGAGCATGTAGTCTTGAATACGCTTCAATGACGACCAGGCATCGACAACGTTGCCAATAACTAGGGGTAGGAGATTGAGAGGCAATCGCAATCCATTAAAAAGCGCCAGGGAAGAGAATATCTCTGCTGGGGCCAAGCCGTGATCCGTGAGAGAGTAGGTAATAAAAGAAAGAAAGGAAGCGTAGATGGGAAGCGATAAGCTTATGGAGTTGATGGCATTGCGAATAGCCAAGAGGACCTGGATGCCGTGAATCTCTTGGTCTCGCGCGTCCTCAAGGCGCTTCATGAAAGCTGCCTCCCATCCAAAGTACTTGACGAACCTAACAGACTGCAAGATCTCCTGGGTCAGCGCGACTCGTCGGTCCGTTATCTTGTTGATGAGGCCACGGCGTCGGAACAAGCTGCGAATGGCTCGTGTAAGAGCCGGAATGCCGATAACCAGGACAGCAAAACCTGCCAGTGCGCTGTAGGATAAATTCACTAGCAGAACAACAAGCGTGATGATGCACTGGATAGGGGCAGTCCAGATAATGTGGAACAGGGCAGACGACTGGTCAAGTCGATAGGTGTCTACACTCATGAGATTGACGACTCGCCCATTGCTCCATCCCACACCGTCTCCGGCAATGCCAGGTTTCTCTCCCGACTTGGGTTTCGCCCCTTTCTTGCCATCTTTTGCTTCTGCCTCCGGATTTTCGTTAGCGCTGCCAGCCGGAATTGACTTGCCGCCAGCCTTGGCTTGGCCCGAGATGATCATGGACTTCTCAAAAATCAAACTGATCAGGACAGCCCGAACCTGGCCGCCAATCATCATGCCGCGGTAGATGAAATGGTTGATCCCCAAGCTTTGGAACACTTGCATAAAGGTAACGCCCAAAACCAGACCGATGCCTCTCCCGATGGGCGGCGCAGGCTCTCCCTTGAGCTTGTTATTCCAAGCATCCTGCGCAAAAGCGATGAGAAAACGAAGGACGAAAGGTGATATGACTTGAAGGATAGAGGACACCAGCTGGCAGAAGCCGCCGATCCAGAACTCCCAGAAATAAGTCTCATGAATTGCCCAGAGCAATGGGTACTTGTCGCCATTCTTTACTCGTCGCTCGAAGGACTCCTTGCACTTGGCAGTCATTACATGCGCTGATCGTTTAGGATTAACCTTCCAGAGATCGCCTTGTTCTAGGGGACGTTTATAGCCAACCTAAGACATCATCAGCGTAAACCCAAGCTTCAAGACCCGTAGGTATATCCCTTCTCTTTCGTTGAAAAAGCTTTTCGTCGTTGCACTTTTCTAGCTTACTTACGTTCATTAATGGGGCCATCCAGTGGAACGTGAGCTTACTAAAGAAGCCGGCATTGGCTTCTCTCGATTCCTGTTTCTCCTTTGGGACAGGAGGCACAGAACCCCATAACAGGGGATTTGGCGTCTTGTACCATGGTTTATTGGACTTAGCAGGCACAGAGGCTCGGGTAGTTGTACGAGTTATGGTGCTCGTGTCGGTGGCATGACTCTGGGTCCGCTTCAGCTCCTCCCTATCGACGCGTTCATCCGACAACTCTTTGCGCCAGCGGGTTTCCTCCTCGGTATCATCATGGTCGCCATCAGGGGTAGGATGTTCAATGTTCACTGGCGCATCACTCTCGGTCTGAGGATCTGTTGGCTTAGTTTCCTTCTCAGCAGATTCGTTTGCCATGTTCTACCGCAGCGAGCCGTAGCTCTTTGTGCGCTTTCGGATTTATAAGCGCTATGTCCTGGCTGCGCAATTATGATAATTGCTAAAAGCTAAATTATATGTCCGATGCGACTAAGCACCGTGTGACGAGGACAATGCGACGACAGTATTCATAGGCTCAGCTCGGAGTTAAGTATGATAATAAAGGCCAATAAACATTGGCGACAAGCTCGCAAACGACCAGAGCCAAGGCGCAAACACTGAACTAGCAACTTGGGTTATACAAGTTGTCAGACAAATAGTAGTATGAGAAGGTAAACAGGATCTTTCTTAGTGGATATCAGATTATATAACAAGAAAAAATCTGCTTGTGAGGACGGTCTAAAGACAAGCAGGAGAGAGTAATTTAGGGTGGAAGAAAGGGGAGAAAGGGAACGGGAACGGGCTTTGATGGCCGTTCGGCAGACGTTTGGCGATACTTTTTATTGTGATGCTTTGATTGATTCATCCCGTCGGCCCCTCTTCTTTTTCTTTCCCGTTTTCGCACTTTCTACCTTGACCTTGCACCTGCTCGGTCACATACATTTTTTCCTTTGCTGACTCTACGGGCGGCGTTAAGTCGCAGCTTCCCGGCTCCGAGCATAACTATGCAGGGTAGGATACCAATTAAAAATATGATACGGTTACAATTGGGGTGCATGCTAACCAGATCTGTCTACAGATAGTCTCTACGTAATCCGTTCAACCTATTGCTCATAAGGACGTTCGCTGCATATAGCCGCGATAGTAAGGCTTAGCTACTACTAGTAATACTTAGTTCTAATATTCATACTTAAGACTTATCCAAGGTTTGTATGTGTCACCTGCTACCGGGAATGTTGAGGGCAAAGAATCCACTCCTACTATTTGTGGCAAGGGCAAACGAAAGCAATATTAAAATATGAAAGCGAGAGATAACTTTTATGAATGCCAAATCCGGGACTGGAGTTCAAGTAATCCATACTATAGTAATCTGTATAACCTAACAAAATAAATTATTGGCTGGATATATCCTTGGCATTTGGCGAATGCGAGGATACAATCGAGGACGTAATATTCTGTAGACTATCTCGCAAAAGGCAAGAGATAACGGACCGATGCCATCTAGTTGGCCCGGAATAGCACACAATGTTTCTACACCTTTGACTTCAATCGACTCCAAATTTCCGATCCTACCTGGTAGTAGTTATGTCAGACAAGCGTACTTTAAGCCTGTTCTACTCCAAACCAAGGGTTTGGTTGGACGAAGAGGTTTCATGGCCTTCGCTAGTACGTTACTGCATAATTGTCAAGAACATAGGAAGAATGAACAATACGGGTGCTGTAGTAAAACGTATACAGAGGATTTCTTCGTCTAGGTGAATACGGTACCTATCCGCGATTACAAAGCAAGAGGCTCGTTTACGTACGGGGTTCGGTCAAGCTTCGATTAGCGGAAATCCTGACAATTTTAACGCGGTGCTATAGTCTCTGGCCTCCCCCACTTGGCCGCTTTTATACCTGTAGGCTGTAAGAAATATTTAGCACAGTAGAGCTATAGATGCCTACGTAAGTACAGATGCAGAAGGTAGGTAACAATGCATGATACTTCAACGCGAATATGTAAATCAGATAGACACCATGACGGAGCCGTGCCGGACTTGCTGTTGTTGTTGTAAGAGATAAACCGAATACGTCAACTCGTACATTGCGGTTATGTCTACCCTCATCCATAAGGTCGAACATTTTATGGAAAATTAACAGAAACGCGCTAACCGATGCCATCGGACACACCGCTCGTCCTTCATCTTACACACGTAGTTTCAATCGAATATATGGAGGCTTAAGGCTTCTCTACCTTCACCGCATTCTGACACAGGGTCGCAAATTGTATGTGTCATAGGGCTGCAGTCTGCAGCGCCTGGTATTGGAGCGGGCAATATCAAGAACCCGTCCCCTGCAAGTCAGACATATAGGTGCTCAAGGTACTGTAGGTAATTCTTTCTAAAAAGCATCCCAAGGCATCTATGTATCTGCAGCTTGTTGGCAAACACAACACCAATACTGAGTCATATTATTACAGAGTGAGTCTTCTATTTACGCCGTCATCACATCTTGTCTCGCATCTGTCCAAGGCCAACCAACACAATGTCCAGGACTTGTCAGGGCCCTTGAAAGTGACCCTTATTAACAACTGCAAAAATGTGTTATTAGTTGGTTATCAGGCCTAGACTCCTCTATTGACCCTCCTCAAAACCATACTCGGACATGGTAGCCACCCATCGTCCTTTTTAAAAGCCTTGTACAGTGTAGGTTAGTTTTAGATGGGTTCGCCTTGGTTTCTGATCTATGAGGCTCTGAGTAAACGTTACCCGGGGATACCTCACAAGAGACTAGGTCAGGGTTAACAACTAGGTATGTACTCAGTAGTTTATGTTCCCTATGGCATGGTTTTTGGAGTTAAAGAGAGCTGAGGAGCCTCACAACGCTAACCTCTTACTGTGCTTGAATTGTCCCGCTCTCTTCCCTTGACTCATGTAAATACCGGCAGGAGAAGAAGAAGAAAGCGATTTCTAATCCTCAACTTAATAATCATCTGGTAAAGATGAGGACTTGTTGTGGTTTAGGCTGCAACGACAACACGCCTACATACATGCAAGAGTTATCCACTGACAAAAGGTCGACCTAAATGCCGAATCTGCACAATTTCATCCCATCCTATGCAGGGTGATGGTAAGGGTGAGGTGAGAACGTGATCTATCTAACCAATCGCAACATTGATTAAAGACTTGTAAAACAGGTGTCAGCCGGCATGCTATGGAGTTCAACTCCTTCTGTTCCTTATTATTAAGTTCTTTTGCTACCGTCGTTTTTCTACCTGCTCCCCCAAAACTGGGGGGTTTCCCCAACTTGCAGGATGCGAAGCTATCCGACCTACCCTACCTTACGTATCTATAGCCGTAGCGGCACCGATGTGGTGGGATGGAAGGAGAAGTGTCATCGACTCATAGGTAATATGCACTGGAGTCTGAAATTGGAGAAAAAGAAGAAAAACACCCCATTCCGAATCCCGATCCCGATTACGATGACGAACGGCAAACCCCATCCTATCTCATCTCGTATTATAGTAGTTGTTTCTCACTTCATTTTACACTTTACGCCATAATCTGCCTACCTAGGTGCCTCGTGCAAGTAAGGCAAGGCATACCGTAGAATAGAATAGATGAACAGGTAGAGAGGGGAAAAGGAGGAAATACCAACAATTCAATCCCACCACATACTTACAGCAAGTGAATACAAATGCACATCTATCATCTGCCTATACCGAGACACATGCCTTCGTCTGGACTCCTGGTAAACTATTATCTACTATCATGTGCAGTCTAGGCCCTACTTACTAGAATCTAAAAAAACTTAATGGCTGAATCTACCTCCCTATCTATATATTATCTGAGAGAGAAAAGTAGCTCTTAGGTATTTCGCAACTTCTGTCGTTAATGAGGAGCGTAAGAATGTAGCATAAACTTCTTATATATAGTATGAGGTGCCAAGTGCAAAAAGGTACCGCTACTCTTTACTCTTGTTATATAGGATACTTCCATTCTTCCTAGAGCCTCGAAATATCTGGGTTTCTACCTAAGGGTATCTAGATATCAGCAAGCAGCACATTCTACGCTTTAAAGACTGTACTAGTCATCTGCGCATTTGCTGAAGAGATATTGTTGATCCTGTCTATAGCCGATTCCACATTCCGATAAAGACCGCTAACACGTATCACGGACTTCGCGCGGATAGGCAGGTAGTCATCGATTAAGTTTCCTTTTTAATCTAAACTGATACGCCAACCCTTCTCTCCCCCTGGAAACACCGGTCGTGACGATGATGGCGACTTTGGCGGGCGCAGTTAGGTTTCAGTAAGCAGGTACTCATACATATCAGAACAAATACAGATGTGCTCCCTTTCCTCATTCAGAGGCCATGCCGCAAACCTATAAACCTAGCCTTCATCTGCTGTTCGCTCACCCTCTAACGCCCTGCAAGAAAGAAATAGCTAGCAAGTGGACTGACAGTAAACCTGCTTAGTAACGGTACAGAAAAAATGAAAACGAGCCGTGTTGGCATATACAGGTTAACATAAACTAAGCGCTCTCCGTATCCTCGTCGCCGTCAAGACCTAGTAGAGTCTTGTCTACGTCGTCGAGCTCCTCATCTTCATCTTTGGCCTCAGCCTCCTCGCCCCCGCTCTCGATGCCTAGGAGTTCCTTATCGACGTCATCTAGATCGTCGGCATCCTCCATCATCGCATCCCCATTGCTATTGTTCAGGGTGCCGTTGGTGGGGGGCTTCCCATTGACCCGAACCTTTCCAGCCCGTGCCTTAGCAGGGTTGCCCAGGCGTTCAAGCTCCATGATCGGGTCCGGCAGCGTCTCATCTGAGATCCGAACAACAGGACGTCGCTTCTTTGGGGGGATTACGCCCAGTTCTGGCCGACCGTCCCACCGACGAAGCCGTCGGTTGGCCCGTTTGATCGCCGCAGCGTATGAGGCGGGCTCCTCACCGAAGTTATCCTTTTCGTGTGTAAGTTGGCACAGTCCACCCAGGCCCCGATCCCGGAAGACAGCTCGCGAACTCATCAGCGTTCTCATATCTTCCTCATCACTGTCTACGAAGGGGTCTACCATAGCGTCTAGACGCCGTTTTGTACGGATTATAACACCCTCCTGACGTCTCGTCTTACGGGCGAGGTGATGCTGTTTCCGAAGGCCGCGATCCAAAATATGCTCCACACGCTGGTTGCGGTTACGTTCCACCGCTATCTGGTGTGCGGTGGGTGGCCGCGGCTTGCGTGGTACAATGCCCTCTGGAGGCTGTGAGCTGGGGCCGGCGGGCGAAGCTGCATCGAAGAGCTGGTATTTCAGGCTAGCGGGGGCGCGACGGCCGGTGCTATGGCCACCTAGGCGGGATAGAGCTCTCGGAGGTGGAGTAGACTGGGTACTATCCAAGTCTGACTCGTGTTTAGAGGGTCGGATCCGTGGTAGTATCGCGGCCGAGGGACTATCCTCAACCAGAAGTTTGGCTCTTGTACCCCTCTTAGGTTGGCTGTCGACTACGTAGGCTGCATCGGCAGCTATGATTTTGGCCCGGTGGTTTTGCTTCTCGTGCCCAAATTCGATTTCTTCCGGCGAGTCGATATTCTCGCGTGCTTTCTCCTCCTCAGTCATTTCCGCCATGCGAGGCACGCCTTGGTTTGCCAGATTGAGTCCGTAATCAACCCCAGCACCAAATGGATTTTCCTCACAGCCCTCCTCCGTGAAGTCGGATTCGAGGTATTGCCACATCAACCAGAGGAAGGCTTTGGCACGGGAGTCACTGGTATAGTTGGTTTTCATAATAAGATCGTGGAACTCGCCGCCACTGGGGAAATGCAGCTCGGCCACATGTGCTGCTTGAGAACATATGAGAAATATCAGGTTGACAGGGTTTGATCGCGGGGTTTTCAGATTTTTGAATTCGCTCAAATCATGGGGCTCGGGTCGGTCCTCAGCGGCACCTTTTAGAATGGACTTCAGCCTGGGGGCATCCTGTAGTTGCTTGTAGGCGGAAGCGTCTTGGTGAGCTTGAAGGGATGGAATAGCGTGGTATGTTCTTAGTTGAGCTCGCATTTCGGGAAAGACTTGAAGGCACTGGTTAGCAAAACGTTCTAATCTGCGGAGAGGTAACATTATTCATACAGTTTAGCGTAGTGTTCATTCGACCGACATTGACGAGTAAGCAGACCATTGCCATGCCCTTCGCGGCCTCGCGGTCACTAAGCAGCTTGTCTCGAAGGACCTTGCTAGTCTTACTACTTCTGGCCATAGTGTCTATGTATAGGTCGGCAAAGCTCTGCTTGTCCGTTGTATTTGGCTCGTAGCTGTTGGTAAATACTTTCGTTTCGTCATCGAAGACAGCCCGCAAGAAGTCATACTGAATGTCTCGTCTCCATAACGGTTCGCCATCCTCTTTCTTCAGATGTCTAATCTTGCCGACGGGAAAACCGCCCCTACCACCTTCGCCGAAAGCACCGGAGTTGGTAGCACCAGCAGTAGAAGCTCTAGACTTTCGTTTTGTTCCATGCGCTGAGTCGGGACCGATCATGCTCGAGTCAAGGTTGACGTCTGGAGTACCGCCTCTGGGAGTACCGGCGGCACTGGAAGGCTGCGACCAACGGCCGGGGGATCCCCGACTTGAAGTCATCGAGGCCATTGAAGCCATCGACGTTGGACGGTCAGGTGCGGATAGTGATGGAATATAGACTAGGAAAGATGGAATGGCAAGGCTGGCCGATGATCGTTGGGTTAGTGAACGATTCGGACAGCGTGGCTGGATTGCTGGATTACAGCGTCGCGACACCGAAATCGCGTAAATGAACGACTAGACCTACGAGGGTATGGTGTGCAGGAACTTCAAACGTAAGGCAAGGAAAAGAAACGGTAGTGATGAAATTATCACCGCTGTATCACTGTGCCATTGTCGGGGTAGGAAGATGACGATGGTAGAAGCTTTCTCAATATACAGGTCAAGTGAATGAACTCAGGTTTTAGGCGTGGACGTGGGCGAGTCATCAAATCGCTGGTTCCATTGTTGCGCGTTTGTTCACTTCGTAAAATCTTGCTCTCATGGAAATTACAGTACTGAGATGCCTACACGGTAGGTACATGTATAGGTACCCACCAGGGCGACTGGTCGTGAGGGCGGTACGGTGGGCACCCAACATATCACAGGTACCTGGACCTAACGTTCCGTTGGGTGGGTAACACTATAGATGGGCTTGGCTAGGTGGTTGGTGGAGACCCTTCACTGAGGGCATTCACTGTTACCGTGATAGTATTGCTGTACTTTGTGTGTCTCATCATTCCGCTCCTAACCTTAAATACTTGTTAAGCCATCTTACGGGCATTCTATGTGGTATACCTATCGCAACCTTGAGAGCTTTGCCCTCATCTAGTACCACATACCTAACAAACCTTCCCAGCCCTACCTATATGTGGGTAGGTTTTGGACGAGCCCAAGCTACCTCAGCTCCCTACCTTCGTACCTCTACACAGTTAATAGCTAATTTTGCCTTCAGCTACATATGCTCCATCTGTGCCTAGGTTAGGTGGTTATCACCTGCGTCCAGTTCCAAGCACTCTGGCATGTTATGGTGAGCTTTCAATACAAAGTTGATTTCAGATTACCTCGAGACATAGTTGAACACCAAATATAACACAAACACAAGTGATATAGCATATTCTACATTGACCCAGCGCTGGAATCATGCATCTCAGTTGCCAGAATATGTGATAGCATGGGGCTTGTTTGCATTTACATATCATCATAACTATGGGCAGGCAGTCCAAACATAAATTTACGCAATGCGATCTAAGGCAGAAAACGGTAGATACGGTAATAGTGACATGGAACAGCGTAGGAATTGCGAAGAAAGTCAACATTTTTTATTATTTGGGGAACACTCAGTTCTGTCCGCGCAAATGGATCCTATGTTGGTCCAACACGGCACAACGAACCTTCAGCAAAGTTCTCAGCCGATATTTGCAAAAGGGCTATCTATCAGGCAGATGGGAATCTCATCTCGTCCATATGCCAGTATTGTTGGAGCAGGCCCCAGACATGCTCGGTGAATCTCAAAGAGGTCTGGAAACTGTACCTGATTACCCAGACGCCGTTTTAGTTTTCTCGCGAACCACCGTAGTAATTACCATTCTATGCTATGTCCATAGCCTGACCTGTGATTTCCGACCGTTGGCCACAAGGCTTCATGCAAGAGAGCCCTACCAAACCGAAAACCACGAGCGTTCCGTTTTTGTCTATGAAAGAAAATGCCGGCAACAAAACCACAGCCATACGGAACATGTATTTACCCCCCGTTTCTATGAGGATGAGCGAGCACCGATTGCCTCGCCGCTCAAGAGGGTAAAAAAGCAGGAACATCGAAACGGAGATAATCGTCATCGTCGTGAGAAACAGCGGCCCATCCATGCCAAGTGGACCAACGAGGCTCTAATAGATGAAATGTCTCCGGACACTCCATGAATCAAGGTCTATCTTTCGACCTCTAGGAGTCTCATGTAGCTGCTCGGATGCAGTCCTCGCAGATGTCGTCTATGGGTATCAAGTAATCGAGGGACACAAATGCAGATGCAAAACAGACGAATACCGTCTATCATATGCCAGTGTCATGCCGTTAAACTCGAACCTGCTTTTCCGGATGGATAGCCGGAATTTTGCATGCCGTAGAAGAAACTAAGTCGGAAGCAGTTGGCAGCGTGTCGCCAAAACTTTGTGTGAAAAAAACACGTGAACGAAACAAAAGACGTCAAAGGAAATGATCGCGAAACTTTGAATGTACCGGCGGCACGCACAGAGCGCTGTGCGATAGGCTCATGCGCAAGAGAGCGAGCCTGGGCCGGTACGCGCACATGATAGTGGGAATTTACCACCACGAAGCCTGGCCACCTGCACCACCAGGGTTGCCGTAGCTGCCGCCACCATATCCAGGACCACCACCACCATAACCACCGCCACCGCCACCGCTATAACCAGGGTTAGGAGGACCACCGTAGCCACCACCATTGTAGCCACCCGGGGCGGGAGGGGGACCACCGAAACCACCACCGAAACCGGGGCCACCACCACCACCGCCGCCACCCCCACCATACTTGCGGAAGTCACGGTTGGCACTTTGACCACGGCCACGGCCACCACCGGAGCGACCGCCACGACCACCGCCACCGTAAGAGCTCTCTCGAGCAATGGTCTCAAGGAATGCCGGGACTTCCTGATTAGCCTCCTTAAGAAGCTCAAGCAGTTCACGAACAACGCCACGGTTGCCACGGTTGAAGAAAGCAGTCGAGTGTCCAGTGTTGCCAGCACGGCCGGTACGACCAATGCGATGCACGTAATCGTCAATATCTGTAGGCAGATCGTAGTTGATGACGTGGGTGACGTTCGGAATATCGAGACCACGGGCAGCCACAGCTGTAGCAACTAGAATGGGGCAACGTGCGTTGCGGAACATTTCCAGAGCACGCTCGCGTTCACGCTGAGTACGGTCTCCATGGATGGAAGTAGCTGGGAAGTTTTGGTTGATCAAGAAGTCGGACAGCGAGTCGGCCATTCGCTTGGTCTCAACGAAGATGAGAGTCAGACCAGCACCGTGGGTGTGCAGGATATCCAGAAGGACGGAGCGCTTGTCGCAGTCTTCGACATATTCGACTTTCTGGGTAATATTCTCAGAAGTAGAACCGACACGACCAACGGACAAGAATATGTAGTCCTTTAGGAAATCGCGGGCCAACATCTGGATATCTCGTGGGAACGTAGCAGAAAACATGAGAGTCTGGCGGTTTTGAACGGTGGGCATATCCTCACCCTCGACAATGCGGCGAATTTGAGGCTCGAAACCCATGTCAAGCATACGATCAGCCTCATCCAAAACAAGGTACTTGATGTTCTGGAGAGAAATGCGTCCTCGCTCTATGAGATCAACAAGACGTCCAGGCGTGGCAACCAAAAGATCACAACCCCGCTCGATCTGACGGAGCTGAGAGCCGATATCAGCACCACCGTATACAACACACGGGCGAACCCATGAGCGATAAGCAAATTTGCGGGATTCATCGTAGATCTGAGAGACAAGCTCGCGGGTGGGGGCAAGGATTAATGACGTGGGATACGCCTTTCGTTGACGGCCGTAGCTGCCAGCAGCATTCGCAGGAATGGGAGAGGGGCCGCTCAAGAAAGCCTGGGAAAGGATGGGGAATAAGAAGCCACCCGTCTTTCCTGAACCTGTCTGAGCGCATGCCATAAGGTCTCTACCACCCATGACGATAGGAATAGAATACTTCTGTACCGGCGTAGGTACCCGATAACGAGCGAGTTCAATGTTGCGGAGTAGATGTTCATCCAAAGGAGGGTGGCTGAAGGTGAGAACCGGCTCAGGGACATCATGACCAGATGCCTCAACGGGAATGTCATCGTACTTCTCAAAGTTGATACCGGTATGCTGCTTGGAAGGGTCGTCCGGAGTACCGAAGAGCTCACGCTCCATTCGCTGGTTCGGAGGACCAGGAACATGCTTGCCTTCACGCCACTGGCCGTCGCCAGAGCCTCTAGCGTGGCCACCACCGGAGGCGGGATTGCCGTAAGCATTCCGATCGAAGTTGCGGTTGTTCCAATTGCCGCCGCCGCCGCCGCCGCCGCCGCCGCCACCACGGTGCGGTGGCTGGTTAGAGAAACCAGCAGGGTCGGGATGAGCAGGGCCGTGGCCAGGGGCGCCGGCTGGTCCCCATCCATTGGGAGCCGGACGGGCGTCGTAGTTATTACTATAAGGACGAAATTAGTGGCAGTTACGGAATAGTTGCGCGCGATCCGAGGTTTGAACCAAAGGCAGGTAATAACATCATCAATGTAATGAGCGAGTAACTTCATCCCAAGGTAGATGCGCGGGTGAATGTACGGGTAAGGGAAATGCTTACCTAGCCCATGCACTGTTATTTAATCCGTTCATGGCAGCAGGCGAAGGCCCAGGAGGGCCAGTGTTGGCGCCGGTCATCTTGCTTCGCATGTGAGGAGGAACGTATGAAGATCTTCCGCCAACGGCTGGAGGCCCCTGCTCGTTGAGGCTCAAGCCATTCATGTTAAGTTGTTCCGCCATGTTGACAAGGAGTGTAGTGGACGTAATCCGTGTCGTAGTCCGAGGACTTTGCTGAAACAAAGTTGTTGAGTGTCGGTTGTTGACGAGTGATTGTGTAGTTGTGGAAAATTTTTCGTGGCGTGCCCAGCCGACGGTATCTCCCTAGAAAAGAACGAATTTGTCTTCTCTGAGAGAAATGCAAAGATGGCAAGGAACGACAACAAATCAGGAAAGATTAAAACAATGTGCAGTTGGTCCTCAAACACAGGACCTGATGCGTGATGATTTGAAGAAAGGTGGAAGGATAGGTGAGAGTTTAAGGGGAGGGAGTGGAAGTGGGAAAGAAAAGAAAATTAACCTCTGTTTGCCCAAGGGCAAAAAATTATAACGGGAACCAGCTGTCTGTGGCCTACACCTGGGCTCGGGCTGTACTTCAGTTTAAGTCAGTCAAGTACATATAAGTAGGTACTATATTAGTGGGTGCGGGTAGGTATCTGTAGCCACAGAAAGGTCAAGGTTTGATTGAACCTTGCAGAGGGTAGTATGTACAATGCCTTACGTAGGTACTTCTGAGCAAGGGGGCAATTCTTATTCTCACCTTCAGATGGAAGGCGAGGAAAGTGGTAAGAAACGTTTGATGCAAAACACTATCGTTCCCTGAGAAAAAAGAAAATGCAATTAGACTTGTGTATTTCCGGAAAGACCTAAAAGTCAAGCATATTACTCACAATTGATGAACCTGTTCCTTATGTTTTTTCCTTTCAACTTTCAAGATTCCTAGAAATGACTGGGGAAGCGGGGCAAGTCTACTCAGTACGTAGTATGTCATATTTTGCCCTGGACAACATATTACACATATGTACCTACGACTAGGTGTACCTGGGCAAGTACTTGCCTGTCCACAGACTCAGAGCGAGGCAAATGCAACTTAAAAGAAAATAAGAATTGGTAGGTATGTACCTGCGTATGTATTATACATACTACAGGTACGTAGGTGTCTGTGTCTATAATGCAAGTGCTACGCGCTTTCTTCAAATTCCAGTTGTAGGTACAGATATCTTAGGTACCAAGGTAGGTATATACATACTCATTTAATGTGTTTTTAGCTTGCCTTCTAACCGGATTAGGACGTGGTGGCAAAAGAACTTGAATACGACTGTTACTTTACCTCCGACTCATTGCCTGTAGGTATCCAAGGTTACGGTAAGATACGTACTTTATCTAGCAGTTGCACCAAGTTCAACGTGCAGGTACACAGGTCTAGCAAATTTTAATATTATCGGGATTTAATAGCACCTAAACACCTATGGTAGGCACACTTCCTTATATATAATGTGGGTAACTATATCTAGACTTGGCCAGTGTGGTCAGAATGATGAATCGGAACATATGCCCATTGGCAGCATCACTTGTGTTGGGTATTTGCGCAAATCCAGACACAAGTGGTCTTGTAGGCTGATGACAAACTATGTATCTATACATAGGTTTTGCCACCGCCTAGGTAGATTCAATTAGGTACTTTCCATCTAAATCATTGCGTAGGTAACATACACAACCGCCATCTAGACTAATATCGTTTGTACTTATAACCGACTTTCAAAGCAAGGCGCGCAACCCTTTTGGAGCTGCCGAAATTGATACATCTGAAACGCTGAGGCAATCTGATCCTACTTGATTTGCCCAGGAAAAAACCAGTAATGTGTGTAAGTAGGTCGAGACAATGACCGAGAATCTGCTACTTGATACTAGTTTCATGACAGGTACTTCCAGCCGGATTCTATGCCAAAGTCCACAAACAATCGATATCCTTCTAAGGTACGCTTTTACGTATACGCACATCCAGCAATACCAGGCACGTATTCTGTAGGTACTGCACTATCTGCGAGTAATTGACGTATGCGGCTAGACAGGTGCTGAAAAGGATGGGGGCAATGCCAGGAATCTGAGGTCAGCAATACCGTTTCTAGAACCACCTGGGCAAATGTAGGGAGTGTTGCCATCAGTGGGTGACAGCACGTTCTTCCCTGATTATGATACCTGTAAGTACGCTATATTTTGAATAAGTAGAAGAAAATATTTTGTCACGACTCATGTGTTCGTCCACGTCTGACGTCGTTTTTGCCTCCTATCTCCATACATTGACCCGGACTAACAATAGCAGAGATTTTTCTACCCAGAAACGCCGCTCTAGGCCTACATCCGGGCTGTACCTACTAACCTAGATAAGCTAATCCTCGGGTATCTACAAATATTCATAATTCACACAATTGTGCATCGAGCGTTGATAACCTAGGGCTTATCGAAGTCCCAGATCCAACGTATAAACGCCCCAAAGTTCTGTATTGAAGACATCGTAGCCCAGATCAGTTGCCAGGGAATTTCTGTTGCTCTGTCAAAGGCAAATCCACGCCGAAGATTTCTATCCGCATGCGTACCTCTCGCTTTCCTCGCTGTTTCCATGCCAAGAGGGTCACGGGGCAAGATCACAAGCAATTACAATCCCCCCAACCTTCAACATCCCATGCATGTGGATCCTCGACATTTCATGCTGACTTTCTTTTTGGCATCCTCGTCTCTTCGACGTCTTCTGTGTCAAGTAGAGGTCGGCAAAAGGGTGCCTCCCCTCCCTTTCGCAGGTACTAACAGGGTTCTCAGGGGGGAAAACAACACCATCAGTACTTCAACTGGCGTTTCTCCTCGATATCTTGATCGAAATACCATGTATCTTATCATTAATGTGAGCAGTACTCGATCACTTCCCATAGAAGATAGTGATAAAATGTGCTCTGAGTCGAGCTTTGAAGAGCCCCTAAAGGAACACCAGTCCTGACCCCTGGACGGTTGTGCTAAAAGTATTTGAGGACTCGCCTTCCCGACAGCCAGTCACTTCTACCAGTACGAAGAATGCTCGGCCAACCATTGCTCCTACTGAACCTACGGCAAATGTCTCTGAGAAAGGGTTGATTACCTAGTTTCAGGCCAAACTTGTGAGGTGCAGAGACGTTACATGTAGTCCTTACGGAGCCCAAAACAATGATACAACCTACTCAGGGGCTGATCATAAATTCATTCTAAAAGCCCTTTGGCCTGCCATAGAACATCTGCACATGGTAGACTAGCTGACAGTAATACCGATTCTAGCAACATCTTGCTTAACGAGGTTAAATACCGCTGTTGATAGACCTCGGCCTGTTTGACTTGTATAGAGACGCCCAAAAGCATCTGCAACCGTGTAGAACGCATGATTGGTTTGATGAATAAGCTCAAAGTCGTAAAGGACAATGATATCTCCGGGCTGGAGGGGGTGGGCGGAGTATTGAAAAATGCTCGCCTTGTTACAGGTCAAGATGTGGGTTTTCGGGTCATAAGAGCTTGAAATTATAGATCTTGAACAAGCATCTCATGAAATTGCATTCTAATATACGTATCAAGGCGTCTTTTTACTTCCTTTCTTATCAACTAAGTAACTATGTAGCGGAAAGAGTTCTACAGCCTAGTTTTAACATCGAAAAGGGTATTCAGTAGTTCAGATAATTGCTCGGTAGTGTATGCGCGGAGATAGGTCTTATTAGCAACCGCGCCAAAGGATGCTAACCGTGAGGTAGATACTCCTCGCAGACAGAAACAGGTTAGGTGTGTAGCCTTATGCTGTACCTTTGCGGTGACATGCGCCCATCGGACCGTAGATGATCTTGACAGCTTGTTCATGTAGGCTAGCTGCAAGGATGGGATAAGAACAGGAGCGTCTGTGCTAAAAGAAGGTGTTAGCAGTTCGAGGTCGTATAATACAAAGTTATATGGCCGGGGAGAAAACCTAGGATGGAAAGAAAAACAAGAAAGATCTAGCATGTCCAGTAGCTAAACAAATATGCTTGTCTATTTTCGGGGTTTGTACCACGCCCATACATACCCCTTTTGCATACGAAGCTTGGTGAGGAAATAAAATAAAATAAAAAAAGCTGAGCCGAATGATGTCTCTGAGACGATTGATTGCCAAAGAAGCAACGGCATTCTATAAATACAGGCCAAAGGCCGTGATTTGTATGTAACAAGACGCAGTTAATATTGATTGCTTCGCCCTATACCTTATAGAATTGCATAGGTAGTACTGCATACAGCCTGCTTGTCAAAAGCAGGCATTGTAACACTCCACGCATATTATCGCCCACTCCCCTTGCTTACCTACCATACCAAACCCCCAAGACGCTGTCGAATCATGTAGGCTCCGATGTAGTACAACAGTACGCGAGGTGTGTAACTTTGACCTCCGAATTTAGTCGAGAAATTACCAGTCTTGTACATGTCTTGACGACTGGTCTGCGGAATAGATATCAAGTAGTAGCAGTAGTAGATAGCTGGCTTGTCAGAGTTGCTGTAGCATTGTCTCCGAGTATATTATATGACACCGCCCCCACTTCCCCCCTATCAAAGTATATAGCGGCTCAGCCTCACGAAGTTACTTATTTCCGATATCTTCGGTAGAGTAGGTTTATTAACGCTTCGCAAGCCATGAGTAACTTAGACCGGACCCCGCAACAACTCGGCAACCCGATTCGGCGCACGCCTATGCACCGCAACAGCAGGCTTCTGTGAGCCGGGTTCTAGCGGAGCTCCGAGCATTCTGGAAACAGATATCCTCCGATTGTTTCGCGCTCGGCTACTGAAGGAGTCGCCCAGACCTGGTCGGAACTGAGATGTTCTAGAAGTCTCTACATATTCGACTTCGATGTCTGATTGGATCTGTTCCATTCACCCACTTCACTGCTGTGTAAGATTTTTGCTTACCTCCAGACAAACACTTACTGATGCCGCTATGACGGGCCTCTTTGCGCATCTAGCATCGCCCAAGAGGATGCAAGGGGCGTGGGGGTGGACTGCAGTTGACCCCTTGGTACATATGCAGACACCAGCCAGGGACATAGGGAATATGCCAGAAATTGGCTTCTAACCCATCTTAGAAAGAGAAAGAGTATTCCCACGTCTGGGATATATTTCCGTAGTGGTTTATAAAGCTTCCAACCAGAACCTTTAGTACTACCTGGCTTGGGGGTATTTGCTGCGCCAGCGAGGAGACGGGCATCATATCGATGGATGCTTGAGATCCGGACCGTGGATGACCGACTCCTGTGCAAGTTGAGTACGTGCGATGTATCATATTCCGGTATTAGGGGCAGTCAGTCGAATATATGATCCAGGAAAGCACCGAAACCTGGTCATGTAATCATGTTCAGTCCTGTGATGTTGAACCTTCTCTTTACTGTCCTACACAAAAGACCGTCTTGTATTCTAGATTCGATGGAAGTAGGGCGTTCATATATACTATTGTGCCCAGGTACATCGGGTGCTTAGTAGGCAGGGATGTATATAGGAGGTAGGGTAGGGATAGTATCACATACTACGTGCATGTGATATATCTGATGAGGCTCCTCCTAATGAGCTTTTCTTGGATTTGACATCATAGGGAGTAACTGGTTAAATTCGGCGAATTGGGTTTTGCTTTACATTTACCAGGTCTAGTATCTCTAAGTGCATACTCCCTACCTAGTGTATGGATACAGCATACATGTAATAAGTATTTGTAACCGCGCTGGGGATTTTGCTGTAGTAAGTTTCCTAATGGCTACATCACGAGCTCGTCCTGCCTATCCCATCTGTCTTGCTCGCTTTTATAAGCCGGGGACGGCAGGTCTCATGGATTTACAGCACGCAGGTACGTACTGACAGAGCTGCCTGTTATACGTTGCTATTCTAGCAGAGAGTTGAAAATACTACCTACTTATTGTCAAGAGCTAAATTATCCATTTAATACAAGCTGGCCAGATAGGTAGGCTAGGCTGATGTCGTCACACGTGCGACTCGGGGTTCCGAATTCTGATGCCGTCTCAAACCCAATCCTCCCCCTGGGGTTGCATCAATTGAACGAACCGGGCTTTTCCTAGATGATTGATCGCCACCTACCTGAATGCCTCCGATCGTGTTCGTTGCATTCGCTGCGTTTCATTATCTAATTATGGTACAGGTACACCTTGGGTAGTCGATCAATCCGGGTAGCACCGAATACCCCCTTTCCCACGAGTCGCCAAGGGGTATATATGTTTGATCGTACGCATGGATTCCTCCAACTGTCTAACTGTGCTTGCCTATCGTATGCAATAGGAGGCGGCCCGAATTCTGCGCCAATTATTTTTCATTACTCCATCCACCTACTCTTTGGTTCTAGAATTATTAGCTACCTGCAAAGTTCGCTTGCATGTTGCATGTCCAGGATATCTAGGTGTACATAGAAAGCAGGGAAAACTGCAGCTTTACTTCGTATCAGTTCGCCAATAGGAACCACTCCTGAGGCGGCTGCTTGTATGATGTACACGTCAGTACCTGTCTCACCGTTCTTACATTCGCAGACATAGTTGCGAGATCTTCTAGGTTCTGAGCTGTGCAGACACACAGCTAAAAGTCTATTGCCTCGCATATCAAACCACATCTTGTTCGCTCGTATCTGACCACCCAAGGCGCAATATGTATGTAGACAACTGAAGAGCTTTATGACGCCCGAAGTGTTGCGGTAGTCACCTCGGATATGGATTACTACACATATGTACCAAGTCTGGAGAAGCCGGTCATAAGTAATAGCTAGGATCCAGCAGGTAGACGGCCGAGCTATCTGGATAATGATACACTCGACTAGGTCTAAGTAGAACAAAACTCTCATTCTCACATCCTATCTCGAATCACGGGTTGCGGTAAAGCATCGACCAGGCTCTGATATCACTTGTTAGCTCACCGAAGTCCATGGATGTTATCCCAACTCTAAATCACTTCATTAACCGCAATCATGAACCTTTACCAAGTCATAATTTTATTTTACACAATAGCCGCGTCTAAACCACTCCGCTAAGGACACTTGACTATCTTGTCGTCGTTGAATTCGATATCCCGAACACCGTCCTTAGTTACCGCCTTCACTATCATGCCCTTGAAGTCGATAGGCAGCCGTCTCTTCAGCTCGTCCGTGCACATTTCGAGAACCTTAATCCCCTGCACTAGAGTCATGTCTGGGTGGTGGTGCTTGTCCAAGATGGAGAGGCAGTAGTATTGCGCATAACCATGGGCGGCGTAGGGTACAGGGGCCAGCGCCGCTAGGTAGTCCAGCCAGAACAAGCTGGGCTTGTGGGTGATGGGATCAACGCCTCCCAGAAGCAAGTTGACATTATAAGGCTTTCGTGACCGTAGGCTTGTCGCGAGCTCGCCGCGTACGTAGTGTGCTAGAGCGGTGGGAGATAGATCCGTCTCATTTCGCATCGAGTAGAGCTGGGCGTTGGCTTGGATGTATTCGGCAAATTGTACTGCGCTAGAATTTAGCGACGCTCGAGAATAACGTATATATGATAAACAGCATACCTGTATCACCAGCTTCTCCAGAAAATGCTACCAGAGTGTGCTTGTTCAGCAGTCTCGTCTTGTCATCTGATGCCTTCAGAATAGTAGCTCCTCGCATAGCAGCTTTCGAGGCCGCAATTAAGGTAAAGTCCTTGCCCGTAATTCCTAAGAGAACCTCCCTAACAAAAAAAATCAGCACAAGAAGTAGACATGATCAATAAGAAGGGGAGCTTCGTACATATTGGCGACAAGCGACGAAAGCGGGCGATTCTGATATGCCTGTAATCCCTGCCTGTACAAGAAGTCAAGGGTGCTCCTATCTTGTTTTCAAAGGAGATTATCGGTATGAACAGATTGTAGGGCACCTCGAGAGATAATAACCGTAGGTGGTGATGAATGAAGCTTCCAAAATGCGGGTTCAAGCATTAGAGGACGTCGATGAGATGGATGGATCTACCTAATCGAGAGACACGCAAGGAAGCTACAGCCTAAGGTGCATACCGGGGTCAGCCTCATACTAGAGCTTTGGTCCACCAGGAACGGCAAGCATTCTGCGCTGTACCGCTGTACAGAGTATGGTAGTAAGGTGGAGCACCATTCAAAGGCATACGTTGAGCTGGGGAGCTACAACTCCCCACAAGGTTGACCCCACTCACCTACTTCACCTAGAAGGACCTACCCTGGATAAGGTCTTATCGCTTATCGGCGGACCTTTCCCTGAACTTTTTTTGAGAGGTTCATGATAGTGGTAGGTACCTACCTGCTAGAGATTGAAATCATACGCAGCTCAGCAGCATATTGAAGAGGAGACACAACAGCCTTGACAGAATGTCTTCCTTCTTTTCTGTTCCTGGGGCCCAGAAAAAACGCAAGAGAGACCACAATGGCCCTTCAAGTAAAAGACCAGCACGACCGGCAAGGTCAGCGCAATCGCGCCCCGCCAAACCACAAGCCGCTCCTAAAGAGCAAGTCGAACGAGACGAAGAGATATCAGGGAGCGATTCTGAGTTCGACTCCGCCGAGGAGGTAGACGAGCCCGTCTCGGAGTCTGAAGAATCGGACAGGGATGAAACAGCGGCACAAAAAAGATTGCGACTAGCCTCTCAATATCTGGAGCAAGTACGGGATGAGGTCGAAGCTACAGGATGGGATGCCGAACAGATTGTAAGGAAGGACACAACCGCGCCCGATCCTATAGGACATCATCGAGAAGCCACTCTAATACAATGGGATTAGGACAAGGATATGATCGCTGCTCGCCTGGAGGAAGATGTAGCTGAGAGCAAAGGGAAAGTCTTTCGAAAAATCGCATCAGATATCGACCTCAATTCGAGACCGACACTATTCCGAGATAACACACATACAGTAACATCTGTAGCCATGTGTGCGCCGTTTGTCTATCTGGGTTAGTGATCTACATGTTCACCCTCCTGTCGTCTCGAAGCTGTTTCCTACAATTTCTTTTCTTATTATATATGGACCGCCAATTGCTGACTTTCCGCCAAAGTTACCAAGGATTCGCAGTTAATAAAATACCGACTACAACCTCCCCCTGACGAACAGTATAAGCAGACTACGCGCAAGAAGCCTAAGAAACAGGCGCCGCCTCGGAAACGACCCGAACGAATTGCTGTAGTGAAAGGAAAGCACATGAGGGCCAGGGACAAGAACTTTAAGGGCCACGTTGGGCAGATATTATGTGTTGCAGTAAGTGACGACGGCAAGTTCGTCGTCACGGGTGGTGATGATAAGAGAATTGTGGTCTGGGATTCTAATCTCAAGCCGCTGAGAGTGTTTACACACCACAGAGATGCTGTGACCGGGCTGGTTTTCCGCAGGAATTCTCATCAAATGTACTCCTGCTCGAAAGACCGTACGATAAGAGTCTGGGTGAGTTTTTCAGCTTTAGGTTTTCTTGTCTCTGGCGGAGGACTCTACTAATTTATAACCAAGAATTGCGATGCGCTTTCATTCGTTGAGAGCTTATTCGGTCATGCAGACGCGGCTGTTGATGTAGATGCACTGGCTTTGGAGCGGCTTGTCTCTGTAGGCGCTAGAGATCGAACAGTTCGTCTTTGGAAGGTAGCGGACGAGACACAGCTCGTATTTCGAGCCAGTTCCGGAGCTGGCGATAAGAAGAAAGCAGTCGCCTCAGGGTTAGACCCCAACTCACTTGCTACGACTGGAAGCCTCGACCGAGTGGCCTACATTGATGAGAGTTATTTTGTCACTGGCGCTGATAATGGGAGCATTTCTTTATGGACATTGTCGAAGAAGAAACCACTCGATACCATTATAAGAGCACACGGGCTGGAAGACCCCCTATCTCCTACAGCAGCCAGTTCAGAGGAGCACCCGAACCCTAAAGTTGTGCCTCCGCCCCAACCTCGACCGATTACAAGCCTCCGCACACTACCTTACTCCGATTTACTATTATCTGGCAGCACTGATGGTTTTATTGTAAGTCGTTATCAAGGTCCTGTCTGGCTTTAGCAACATCATAGTCGTGGTAGAGCCTGGCGAAATAGAATTACTCATTTGAACCCCGAAGACTAATTTATGTTTTAATTGCAGCGGGTCTGGAAATTCATCGACGCGGAAAAACGACTCGAAAGTGTAGGCATACTTGGCCAGCAATCTAGCAACGATCTCTCCTTAAACACCGATGTAAACGGAAATTCCGCAGACGCAATGGACACCAGCAGCGATGGCGACGCCGCTGCTAAAGCAGAGAATGAGGCTGAAACGGAACCCTACAGAATCAAGGGAGTCGTCAACGATATAGCAATCATATCAAGGGGTAAGACAAAGACGGGAGATAACGAACTCTTCAGCGTAGTCTGCGCCGTCGGAAAAGAGCATCGTCTCGGCAGATTCGGGCCCGGTGTCAAGGGGGCTAAGAACGGCGCTGTGGTGTTCGAGTTACAGAAAAAAAGGGATAAGGCCGGGAAGACGGCATCATAGAACAGAAGAAAAGAGAATGTCTCTCGCGAGTAAAGAGATATAGACGGATGGATTTTTTCCCGTAGAGGACGAAACACCTGATTAGAATCACTGTCTATCTTGATTGTATATTTGTACTCAACAACTCAACTGTAGCTATGGCTTGAGGAGGAGAGGAGTCGAGATAGATACGGAAGAGAAAAGAAGAAGATACCCTCCTATATGCGGTCCACATTCTTCGTTTCGATTGAAGCAGACAAGTATCTGCTCCTCCCTGAGTTGTATTGTTGTCTCTGCGTTATGATAAAGTTATGCTGGTTCGCAAAATCAAAACTCCGTCCTATTTTATTGACGACTTATCAGTTCGGGTCATAAAAACTGTATCCAAGCTTCTTAAAACCTCAATCACGAATAACTTTTAGACCCAAGGCATCATTACAAATATTACCGAAATCATCGCATGGTTTATCTACTCGCTCACTTTACTTTCTTCCCCCATCCCTTCCATCTACTCAAACCGGAACCCCCCAGCAGTCTAGTCCAGTCCAGTCTATACTTATAAATACCAAGTATTTACTAACATAGCTGTGACATCAACTCCGCATGCGTTCATTAATAATCTTGTACTCCTTCCTCTGTTTCGACGTCTTGGCAAGTCTATGTTTCGCCTGTCCGATAGCGCGAGCTAGGCGCTGGAAGACGAAGTTCTCGAACGTCCATGCAAGGGCCAGATAGACGATCCCGAGGAGCAATAACGTGAGCTTGAAGGACGTGCTGATGCGCGTCAACTGCATGAAGTTGCGCAGCCACCGTGCTGGTGTAAACACCATGTATATGACGATGGCAAGTGTGAGTATAATCGTCGCCATGAAGGGGTCTAGGACAATGGTCCGTCAGCTCACGCGGTCTCTTTTATTTCTGACTGCATTGGTGTGTTTAGTTTGGCCCTCGCCAGATGAACCAATAATAACCGCAGACTAAAGATGAATGGCAAGAAGATCGCTCGTTGAATGACATATAATAAGAATGGGAAAATGCTCACAGTTTTGCGTCATAGGCTGCCGAAAGGGTCTCCCTGCATTCAGCACTACGCCTATGAAGATGTACTCAAAACATGATACGAGGAATAAGGCCGTGTTCTCCGAATTCTTTATGTTAGACTTCTCAGGGTCCACATATGGTGGAATGAACCTGGACACGGAGTGAAATTTAGCGGGCTTGGGGCCTCCTGGGACAGAAGTAGTTGAGGTTACGTACCACTCTTGCTCTCTTACAATGAGGAACGCAGCCACTTGGATACAAATACACAGGAGCATTTGGCCCAAAAGCGGAATGAGAACCTTTCGTGACACTAGGTTGGCCGTCGGTCGCTTCTTGCTCAGCACCGGATACGGTCCGGACCAGCCCACTACCGAAAGTGTCAGTCGATCCTCACTTTATACCGGCGACTCACTTTATTCCGGCGACGGTACTTACTAAAAATAGCAATAGGTAGGATAAGCAGAACGTCGATGAAGAGGAACTAAAGAGCCATAAGAATTAGTATAAGGATGTCAGAAGCAAGCTATGGCGATGCTTACCTGGAAATCACCAAGGTTCGAAGCCGACGCATAGAGGAAGCTGACGGACGTGAATTGGATTGCCGAATATAAGCTCATGAACTTGAAGCAACTGAAGCTAGTAACAAGCGCAGCCCGACCCTCTCTGCTTATACGTTAGCACTAGAGTAGCATCGTTCATGGTCTTGAAACATTTCGACAAACCTAATAACGTCGGGAACGCATCTGATATCAAATACTCTCGATGTAAATGGTGCAGCTACCGATGCTTCTGCTTCAGATAGAGAGATGCCAACATCTGCGGCTTTCAGGGCGCCGCAGTCATTGGCTCCATCGCCACAAAACCCGCAACAATAGCCGATACTTTGAAGTTTCTCGACCAACTCGTGTTTCTCGTCGGGAGACATTCGTGCAAAAATCTTGCCGCGGACGAGCATCTATACCTCTGTCAGACCCTACTCTGCACGAGCGTCCGTGGTGCAACTGGTTGCTACTCACCTTCTGCATGATGTCGTTGGGAGCAAAATCGACTATCCACCGGAAGGCATCGCCGCTTATTGCGAGCGAGTAGTTCTTGAGATTGGTTATGTCGTAAGGGAGAGAGGCGTCGCGCTCAGCTGGTACAGGCAGCGGCTATAAATAGGAGAGAAATCAGCAGGGGCTTTTTCACCAAGCAACGCCAATGGGCACTCACGAGTAATGTCCGGTTGTCTAATTGATACGCAGCGTCGTCTGTACTTTCCCATTGGAGACGTGCATTCGGATCGCGAAAGTCGCCCTCTGCAAAGTGTGGTACGAAGCAATGCACATTCGGCTCAACAAGACCGCAGTTTCTCGCCACACTAATAGCCGTAAGAATGTTGTCCCCGGTGACCATAATGGACCCGATATTGGAGTGGTTAAGTTCCTTCAGAACTGCAGCCGTAGTTGGCTTTAGCTTGTTCTCGAATATAATAAACCCGACAAAGTCGAGGTCGGACTCAACTTCTTCCCGGGTCATCTTTTGTGACTTGATCCACGAAAGCTTCTTCATGTGTCTCGTAGCGCATGCGATGACACGATATCCCTTGTGCGTATAATAGGATAAAAGCTCGTCATAATCATCGGGAACTATGCGTGTTAATGCTCGCTTAGATGACCACAAGTAATTCCAAGACAACTTACAACTGTCAGGGCGGCAAATGTCCCTCATGCATTCCGGTGCCCCCTTCACGTATATATCTCCCCGCTGTTGACCAAATCCTCGAACAATGACGCTGGCTCTGCGTAGCTGAGAGACAAATTCGAACGATCTCAAAACTCCAAGCTCAATGGGAACCTATGATGATAATTAGAAGAGTTACGACCTGGCCATATCGCAACATGAGATGAGACTTACATTTGTGCCGTTGATGTTCGAGTACGCGTCTGTGTCATAGAGGTCCAGAGGGGGCGGGCGCGCAACTGAGGGCGACAAACCGCCGTGCTCGTCATCCTCTTGATCACCGCTGCCTTGTGCGCCCTCTTCAAACAACCAGCCTGTGAACTCAAACATCTTCAGATCCAATGGGTCCCCAACCAGCTCCCCATCTATAGAACGCAAAGAATGGCAAGTAGCCATGGCGAAAAGCGCTGCACGGTTGATGTCGTATTTATCGCCGGGCAGGGAAGCGAGGCTTGAGTATGGAACCAATGCTGACGCTTCAGTGACCACGTCGTCGAACCGTCGGGTGGCCCGGGATACCAACCTGACGCCGAGCACGTCCAGGCCATCCTCCGTGAGAGTACCTGTTTTGTCGAAACACATGACATCCAACTTGCCACCAACATTGACTCTTTGTGGGCTAATACAATATATTTGCTTCTTCTTGAGGCGACTGAGAGCGAAATTGGTCCCAATGGTCAAGGTAGCTGGGAGAGCCGGTGGGACCACTATAGTGATCAAATCGAGTGCCCTGATGATGATCAAGTGCCAGGCCAGTCCGAGGCGGACGAAGTTTATAAACGAAACAACAAACCCAAATAGCGCTATACACCCCATGACGGAAATATATCGAAACGAATCTCGATAAAATTTGAATCCCGATGGCTTCGGAAACAACATCGACCGGACCAGAGAGCCCTTCGTGGTATTGAAGCCTGTCCTGACCACCATAGCCAATGCTACAGCTTCATCATCCCTATTGTCTTGTGGACGTCTGGCGCGTATTATTTTGGTCCCGCAGAAAAGAAAGTGGCGTGCCGATTCAGGTGACATGGTCGAGGCACCAAGGTCAATGGTCTGAAGAGTGTCATCGGTAGCGGGAATCTTAGAGACGGGGACCGACTCGCCGGTGAGCATACTCTCGTTTACTATACAATCCCCGCTGAGTAAAATACTGTCAGCAGGGAATTGCGTAAGGCTAGGGTCGCTAATTTCATATACGTCCCCAGGGACAAGATCACTCGAGGAGACGTGCGCCCCTGAAGTACGGTTAGCAGCTTCACAAAATAGCATTGCGGAATTAAACTTGCAGAAGCCGTTGCGAAGAACTCGCACATCGCACTCAAACCGAGAGATATCCCGGAGTCGCCGCATTGTCTGCTTCGATTAGCATTGTAAGCGAAGGGACGCATAGACTCACTTACAGCACGTGTTTCTACGAGAGTCGTAATAATACTCCCCGCAGACATGGCGAATATACAAACGGCGTAGTAATAATACTGATCCAACGACCATAGAATCAAACTCGCGATTTGAAAGATATAGAATGGATGGAAGACCTTTTCCCACACACTTTAGCTCCAGTCCTTAATAGCCGCATCGTCCGGGCATGGAGAACTTACCTCATCTATGAGAAGCTGTGGAATTGACTTCTGCTCGATGTCGATGAGGTTTATACCGAAAACACATTCCCGATGGTCTTTCTCGTTTCCATCGATACCTGCGCGCAGCGCTCGAACTCTGGTCCAAGCGGGATCTTTCCAACCATTGCAAGCGACGAACCTATCTTTCAGGGGGTGGAAGAAGAAGCGAACATAACGATAATCGAGTGTTTGTAGTTCGCTCATGATAGGGTCGCTATCGTCCTCCAATAATTGTGCGAATATCTTCTCGGGAGCCCCGAATACGGTAGAAAGGGGTCTGTCGTATGGCTGACGCTTGACATCCAAAATAGCCATCTCGCCCCATTGGTTCTATATGGGTTCATATTAGCAAGCATAGTAACCGATGTCTATCAAAGTAGTGACTAACTTCAAGCACAACCCATTGACATTCCCGCAAAGGACAGGGTTCTCCGATCAACTTGACTTGCCACCTAGGAAGCCAGCGTAGAAGTAGGTATGCGAGACCTAAAGTCGACAAGCAGAGAAGCACGTAGGCTGCGTAGCCGATACCGCTAGTACGGAAGCCCGCTATCACGATAGTAAGGTCTTCATTGACGATACGGAGTTTCTGACTGATCCGTCCATGGGGTCGGCCGCTCATGTCGGTTCTAGTGCTATCGGTCCGAAGAAGTCGAGCACTGGCGGAAAACCTTGACAGGGTAGACGACCTCCGGCGCTGCTGGGCATAGTCGCGTATACTGCCATTCTCAAGGGCATTATCCGCCACCCCACCCACCTCGTCTCTCAGGTCGAAGGGAATATCATCGATGTCGAAAGAGACTGCGCCGTCCTCGATGAACGGCCCTTCAGCTTCCCGTTCGTTGTCCTCCTCATTGTAAAAGGTATAGCTCGCAGTAGAGTCGGCGCGTTGGCGACGGTGCGAAAAGGCAGAAACACTCGTCGGTAGACTCTCGGCCATAGGACCGGAGAACAACTATGCGAAAGATAAGTCAGACGCGCGCTACACGGAAGCTTCGAGAGTAAGCTACACACCTCTTCATGGGCCATTTCTACATCGTCAAACACGCTCGTGCTGCTTTGATTGGCATTGAGCCTGTACATATTCAGATCGTTGTCGCGCCCTCCCGGCGCAACATTCTCGTTATCGCCCATAGTTGAAGGTCGATTCACCACTGCACTAGTGCATTACACTCAATGGGTGGGTTTATGGAAATAAAGAGCGCATGATATCGGCCTAGGAACAAACGACTTTCTAGCTCTGGGTTGGTGGCTTTGCTGGATATGCAAATAGGTATTGCTTTTGGAGACTCCAAAGAATTGATGTCGTCGAGTCGGGACGTTATCGATCGAACGCAATTACGCTAAGTCCACGCTGTACCTGACCGCGACCGGTCTTGGGAACTCTGACCTCATAGTTTCTCAACCCACAGTGCTCTACCTACCTTGCATGTACACATAATTGTCCAGCCCAAAAATAACTTTCTAGACAGTCTAATATAAGAGCCTCCACAACAATAAGGGCAACTAGGTAATTAGATAGGTACTCGATAGATTGATATATATTTACAACAGGGTTGTCATACATGGGCATTCCAACAGCGTTTTAAGTGATACTGCCTAGGTACCTCGTGACAACTGCGATAGCCGATAAGCTCCGAAGCAGATACACCTACCTGCCGGCATACGCACCCTACCTAGCAGGTAGTATTATAATGACTCGAAGGTGTGAGATTATTCGCATTTCCTATTATAGTAAGTCGGTTGAAGGAATGTGGGAAATACTCAAATTCTCCAAGTCTCTGATGCAAGAATTAGGATTGTAGTTTTTTGCTCAAAGTATAAAAGGAGTTCTGATTATACAGCTGTGTCCCTACTTTACTACCGACTTACTATAGGCGAAGAGGGGTTGCATGCAGCGTTGGGCAAACTTTTGCGATATCCATTGCCCAAAGGCAATAATACCTCTCCAGGCAAACTGGCAACGGGCACATTTTGCACGCGTGTAAGTACCTGAATGGTGGCTTTTGTAGTGCGTTTTGTTTACTACCTCTAAGAAAGGTTCTTGAGCCAAAACACATTGAGGGCATTGTGCCCTTCACATACGTAGGTATCCCACTAACAGTTAGATGTAGGATGAAGGCAATATACCTAGAGTTTTAGTACCTGTACAGAGAGCCGGTGCATATTACACCTACATTTTGTAGATGATCCTGTACCGCACCTGTTGTGGTACTACTAACAATTACTTGGGAACACTTGTTCTAGAAAAGTAAGGCAATCTTCAATTGTTGTGGAAGACAGGCGTTAGGTGCATGGTAGTTGGCCCCTTCCCCACCCACGTGCTGCCACCGAGTCACCGATCCGGAGTTTGAGCATTTTTTCCTATCCGGGTACGTGCGACTATACCTATCGCACTTCTACTGACAGTACCTGACTGTCAAACTTTAAGGGCAGAGTGGGAGGTAGGTACATGTCTACAAGTACCCGAAGTACCTATTTTCAGGCTTGTCTTTTACCAACAGCAGTGTCTAATCCAATCTTGAATCATTTCACTTTAGGTTTTTGGATCTTTCCTACTTAAACTTCCTTTGGGCTACCTAAGGTTAGGTACTACATATATTTCTCTCTACCCATATTTTCTTCGAGAAGACTCCTTCATCACTGCCACTTCCTTTCGATTCAATCGTCATCCAGTAAGCAAGTCGATAGCACCTCTGCAGAGGGACTTCCCCGCCTAAGTTGTACTTCCAGTAGCGCTCAATCATTTGGTGGTACTCTGTGTACCAACAGCCTGTAATCCACTACCAAGTACACCACCAAACCTACCATAGACTAGCTAGATCCAGACCCCAAACCCAAAGCTGCCAGACCCGCCCGTATTCGACCGCCTCCCACCACCTTCACTAATAATAAGGTCTTAGGTAGATACTGTATCAGAATCCACTATCCCTGCCCTTTTTCTCCGCCACTTTTTTTCTTTGCCATCTTCTTCCAACATTCACACTTCTCTTCGCCTCGATACCTCCGTGATCAAGAGCACTCACAATGGCCGAGCCCATCAAAAACCGTCGACCCGAGGCTACTGCGCCGTATGTCCACACCCTTGCCGTTTTGCGCATGCATTGAACGGTGCCGCTGACAGTGAACCTTGACAACTAGTACCCCGCAGAACACGCCGGCCAGCAATGCACCCATCTCCTCGCATGCCCAGCAGCCGGGCGTTGCCAGTATCAAAGAAGGTGAGTAGTCTTTGTAGGCTTTCTCTATTTTTGAACGGACATGACTAAGTACATTTCTATTTCGCAGAGGACCTCGATCGTGCTGCTGCTGCATCCATCTTTGCCCAGAACCCGAAACTGGTGCAAATGATCCAAGGCCGCCTCGGTTCCCTCGTTGGCCGATCTTCCGGCTATATTGAGTCTCTCCCTGCTTCAGTTCGCCGACGCGTGGCCGGTCTAAAGGGCATCCAAAAGGACCACTCGAAACTTGAGGCCGAGTTCCAAGAAGAGGTTCTTCAGCTCGAGAAGAAGTACTTCGCTAAATTCACCCCTCTCTACGAAAAGCGCGCCCTGATTGTAAATGGTAAACAAGAACCCACCGATGAGGAGGTCGAGGCTGGCGAAGAAGGTGAAGAGGGCCAAGACGAGAACAAGACCGAGAAGGCCGAGAAGTCGACAGATGCTGGTCAAGGCGTTTCAGGTATTCCCGAGTTCTGGCTGTCTGCTATGAAGAATCAGATCTCTCTTGCCGAGATGATTACAGAGCGCGACGAAGGCGCCCTTCGCTCTCTGGTCGACATCCGCATGCAGTATCTTGACAAGCCCGGTTTCCGCCTCATCTTCGAATTTGCCGAAAATGACTACTTCACTAATAAGACAATCACCAAGACCTACTACTACCAGAACGAGAGTGGATACGGTGGTGATTTCATTTACGACCATGCTGAAGGCGACAAGATCAACTGGAAGGAAGGCCAGGACTTGACAGTCCGTATCGAGAGCAAGAAGCAAAGAAATAAAAGTAGGCAAATGCGCGTGTGTGATTGCTGGAGGTATTTTGCTAACATTCAAATAGATACCAAGCAGACTCGCATCGTCAAGAAGACAGTGCCGACTGAGTCCTTCTTCAACTTCTTCTCTCCTCCCAAAGCCCCCACCGAGGACGACGATGACGACGATGCCGCTTCCGACATCGAAGAGCGTTTGGAGCTAGATTATCAACTTGGTGAAGATATCAAGGAAAAGCTGATTCCACGTGCTATCGACTGGTTTACGGGCGAAGCGTTAGCCTTCGAGGAAATTGATGATCTCGACGATGACGGCTTCGAAGACGACGATGACGAGGAGGATGATGACCTCAGCGAGGACCGTGATGACGACGAGGAAGAGTCGGATGATGATGTAAGCCGGATCAAGTCTCTGCCCGATTTCTACAAAACTAACCTCTATTTTCTCTAGGATGACGGCGCAAAACCGAAGCAAGAAGCGCAAGAGTGCAAGCAGAGTTAAACATTCTTTATGCTCTTTCGAGGCTTTGTCTCTTGCTATTCAGATATAATCGACCAGACAGAAAGGCCGGGCCGCCTCTGCCTGTCCTTTTCCTTTCAGGCTTGCTGGCAACTCCCCCCTGAGCGGTAGCATGCTTGATCGGTTCGTTCCTATGCCGCGCACTGATTGAGTTGGTCTATACGACTCCTCGTCCGAAAATAGACTTGGTATTTCCATCAGGTTTCAGACTCCCCTTAGAAGTCTACCCTGTATTGTTGACGGTTTTTCCTCGAGTTTTGCCCCGGGTGCGGCCAATGCTGGAACCGTGAACTGGGGAGAACGGCTGCATATGGTTGGCGGACAGGCTCACGCGGGTGAGGCAAGAATATTCCCCAGGTTGTTGGGCGGTATGAAGCAGCAACGATGAGATTGGCTCACCTTCCCCGCAACAGAGCTCGCCCAGCTAAAATCAAATCAGGTTACTAAATGGACCCTTTGCGTGTTTTGAATGTCTGCACTCTTTTTGCTTCTTTTTGCTCGTATACATTGGTTATGAAAACTACTTAGCATATTGTCTACGTGTAAGATAAAATCTAATCAACCCGTAAAAGCACTCGGTGCCATATGTAACAACAAGGAGCGCAATAGCAGAAAATCCCAGATGGGTATTTATCTAGTAGACCGGAATTCCATGTGATTTTAGTAAGCAATACTAACGGATGGTTGACGTACCTAGAGCAGAGTCACCATTGTTGGTTTTGTATTATCACCTCCATGACGTTAGTTGATTCTATAGTGGCTAAAGGACTACCTTTGGAGTTGGTGACACAAGACAGTATTACGAAATGAAGTTACGGAATCGTTTGTAGAAGCGATTTTCGGCGTTTTTAATTTGAGAATTCTGGAAACTAGAGTCACTGACGCCTTTGCTAGTACTTCTACAAATTTACAAACAACTTGGACCAAGGTTAGCCTATATACACTAGATACACTAGATACACTACTCAGCTATCTTTCTATCAGCTGGAACATGAAGATCTGGACCGGCCATTTTAGGTATGTGTGCGATGGACTGGTATGAAAAGCTCTTAACCTAGGGCATTTGGACCCGTCTTTCGGTGGAATACAAAGGCTTTTCTTATCCCGCGTTCTGACGAGTTCGTTCCGAAGCCAGGGGCAAAGTACGTGGAGCGAACACCGCTTTGTACCGTCCCAAATCTCACCTTACCTAATACTAGACTATGGTGTACAGTGAATGACACCTGCTAAAGGGCTCTATGAAGACTGGATTCGACGGTGGCTGTAACAGGCAATAAATAGCAAGACCCTGAAAGACGGAAGGAAAAGAATGCTACACTATGACTCAATCTACACTAGGGGACTAAGAGGATTTAACTAGCAGGTTGCGTGAGACCCATCATAGCTTGTCCTATATCGCCTGTAAGGCCATAAGAAGGCTTCTTCTTGCGACCCGTAGATTTTCTTAAATCAATCACTCTTTTCTTAACTGAACAATCGGATTTCCCACCACTCCCTACACAGACACGACCGTCATGACGCATGCACAGGACATCTTAAGCGTCCCCGAGCGCGGGCACTTGCAAAACTCATCGGTCTCGACTTCACCTTCAGCCACATTCCACTCCCCGCCATCGAGCTTTGGCGGGGCATTGGCTCGACGAGGGGTACCAAAACAGCTCAAGCCCTTCAACACCCAAGACATCAAGATCCTTCTCCTTGAAAACGTGAACCAGAGCGGAAAGGAAATATTGACAGGCCAAGGCTACCAAGTTGAGGCCCTAAAGACATCCTTACCTGAAGACCAGCTTATCGAAAAGATTCGGTGAGTGTCGTATGGCGGCCGCCGATGTCGTCGCCCACTTCTTACTCTCCCGCATGAAACTTCCAGTTTACCGTCAATTTACCCATCGTTGTGCACTGGGGCTGACTAACGCGGTGCAGCGATGTGCAGGTTATCGGTATTCGATCCAAGACGAAACTGAATGAGAAGGTTCTTAAAGAAGCCAAAAACCTACTTGTCATAGGCTGCTTCTGCATCGGAACTAATCAAGTTGATTTGGAATATGCTGCTCAACATGGCATTGCCGTTTTCAACTCACCCTTTGCCAACTCTCGCAGTGTGGCAGAACTTGTCATTGCTGAGATCATTACGCTGGCACGTCAGCTTGGCGACCGTTCCAATGAGATGCATCAGGGCACCTGGAACAAGGTCAGCAATAAGTGCTGGGAGATTCGGGGCAAGACACTAGGTCCGTCTTCAATTATTCCATCATTGAGTGAGTATGTTCCCCGCTGACAGGATCTCTCTATGAATGAATAGGCATTATCGGCTATGGGCACATTGGATCCCAACTGTCTGTCTTAGCTGAAGCCATGGGTATGAGCGTCATCTATTACGATGTTGTGAGCTTGATGGCCCTGGGTACTGCGCGACAGGTGCCGACCCTCCAGGATCTCCTCAGCCAGGCCGATTTCGTCACACTGCATGTGCCTGAGCTTCCGGAGACCAAGAACATGATTTCGGCCACTCAACTCTCACAGATGAAGGATGGATCTTACCTCATCAATGCCAGTCGCGGCACGGTGGTCGACATCCCTGCTTTGATCAACGCCATGCGAAGCGGTAAGATCGCAGGTGCTGCTCTTGATGTTTACCCGGCGGAGCCCAGAGCCAACGGCGACTATTTTAACAAGAGCTTGAATGGATGGGACGAAGAACTTCGCAGTCTCAAGAATATCATCCTTACCCCACACATTGGTGGTAGCACGGAGGAAGCTCAGCGGGCTATTGGAATTGAAGGTATATTTTGCTCCCTCACAGACGTTCTCAACATCATCTGTGCTGACTACCGCCCTGTCTAGTTGGTGATGCCCTTGTCCGATACATCAACCAGGGTGTCACATTGGGCAGTGTCAACATGCCCGAAGTGAACCTCCGATCAATGACAACCGAAGAACCGGACTATGCGAGAGTGAGTGATCAGTCTAAATAGATCAAGATGAATGAGCCCATGTATTGACTAGGTTAATAGGTCATCTTCATTCACCGAAATGTTCCCGGTGTTCTTCGCCGAGGTAAGATGCGAAATTGCCGGCTCAAATGGGTACGCACTGGAGCAGTTGCTAACCAATACCATAGTCAACGAGATTCTCGGCAGCCACAATGTCGACAAGCAAATCACCGATAGCAGAGGCGATGTAAGGTTCTCATTGCACACATGGGCCAAATACAAGCTAACCGGTTTCTAGGTCGCATACCTCATGGCGGACATTAGCAACGTCCAGACGAGTGATCTTAGGGAGATCCTCGACAGCCTCGAGGCTCTCAGTTGTAAGTACCTGCATCTATACCTCAGATCGTCAACTTTACAAGTCGACTGGTTGATTAACTGACTCATGGCCGTGTAGCTCGTATCCTGACGCGTGTTTTGTACTAAATACCCATCAACCCCTAAAGGCGTTGGGCGGGCGTACTCGATGAAATGGGTGACATTGGGCAAGCGGGGGTTATATGCAAGCATTCAGTAATTCAACTTATGGCGTCCCGAGCGGTAGCAACAAGGCGGCTTTGCGGAAAGTATGGAGTGAAAAATACTTTGTATGGTTAGGGAGCGGGAAAAGGTTCAACATGATAAAAGGTACAATGGAGGGAAAAACATTTGACACTATCTGTGTCTCGACTACGTAGATAATATGATACAAAAAAAAAAAAAATAGAAATACTTTTAGGGTCTTTTCATTGCTAACGGCGTTGTTGAAAGAGCTGTAGAATCCAAGAATGATAATGACATCTACTGCTACAGCACATCCTCGCAGTAGATCGAGCCATGATGCTAATGAAGAGATTGTGACTGGGTAACTCCTACGCGTATAACTACCGAACTTTCACATGTGTTTACAACAGGGAAGAGCATTCCATCAGTGTAGAGTTGCAAAATGAATAGGTACGTACATTCAGTGTCCTATCCAGGAACCTATCTAGACTACACACTTACCTAACCTAGATACTATCTCTATAGGAATCCCGGCCGTCCTGAAGCGTGGTTTTACTTAAAGGAAACAATACCTGGGTAAACAACCCCAAATATTTTCATGAAAGAAGAAAGTGCCTGATAAACATGTTGGAGTAAAACAAGAAACAGAAAAACTGAAACAAAAATGGTCGCTCACTGGGATGTAGGTCTCAATAGGTGGGAGACCTCTCATTGCCCCCAACGCCGCGCACAAACCACCAACATGCAGGTACCTCACGCTGCTTTGTGTCTGCCGTGTCTTGACATGCGGCGGCAGTTTAAGCCTGCCAACTTCAGGGCTTTGAATTTTTCTCCCCCCTCCCAGGGGCCCCTGCAGATGAACATCTGTACGTACACACACCACGGTTACAAACTTGTCGTAATTGTGGCATCCACACTTTGGGGTTAGGAAATTATGGACTTTCCAGGTAAACAGAAAGGAATTTCTTGTCAGCGGCCTGGTCATAGGAAATCTTTAAATTTCGACCAGGTAAGTAAACAGGTAAGCATAAAAGATATAATTCCAGGGTCCACAGGCATTGTTACTATTGACAAGGTAGGAAATATCAAAGTCTATCATGATGATTAAGAAAACCAGGCAAATGCAATATACCTAAGTAGCATACCAAATGTTTTACTATTTTTGCTATTTTTGCTACATGTGAATCAGACCATGCAGTGACATGTTTAAAATATACAGATGCCAATGTGAAGAGCGTGCATAGTCGTGCCACATAGCAGGTTGGGGTAGATCTCTTCTCACGTCAGTGCAAACTTTTGCCTACCCCTTAAAGCTTTCCCCTTTACCCTGTACCTATCTTCCTACTTTGCTGGCAGTGTTAATTTTTAACCCCCGCCTAATATATGTTGTACAAGTAGATGGTGAATAAACAACTTGTAAGCCAAGGCCCGAGTGTGCCATGACCTAGGAAGTTATGCCAAAACTAACATTTATCTACGCAAACACACAAGAATCGACCGCCTCCGATGTGTTTCAATAGGAACACATGGCAACTGGGATGTGTAAACGAGGCTTTAGGCTATATTGCAGTTGCGCCGGGCAGGTCCCAGGTCCATGGGTTGGTAGAAATGCGGACCGACAACATCGCTGCAGAAACAAAGGAATGCCGACATCGTTGCTACGTACTCATCTAGACATGCCTTGCTGATCAACGAAACAACAAATATAAGCTTAACTGTAGTCAAAGGGTCAATAATCTGTGGCATACCTACCAACTGTATGTACTGACCTCAGCTCAGTAGGTACTCCCTTAAACACGAACTTGAAACAAATAGCGGGAACGCCAATCAAAAAACCAGGAAGCTGCCCCCTCTCAAAAACTGTCATTAAAATACCTATCTAGGTGCGCCCCTAACACGGGTAGGTAGCATGAAGCGGTGAGAAATGTAAAATAGGAGGTGGTGGCAGAAACTTCTAGGTACAGTGCCTACTTACCAACTAGCTTTCGCCTAAGGTAATGGTGCGATATGCTTTTAATTGTCCCTGAAAACCTACCTGAGTCGTGGTAGGCAATTTCCCCAGAAAGGTTTAGATAGGTAGGCTTAACCCAAACCTAGGTCTGTAACCTTAGTCAACTGCTCAGTAGGTAGGTGACACCCCTATAAGCACCTGTAGATGGCAGTACAATGTGCTGGCGGCTGGGTGGCAGGAGCGTTAAAAAGAGCCCACCTGAGGGAACGGCCGCCTCCTTATTTTAGTTTAGAGTACAGATGAAGCTGCAGTGGTATAAACCCATAACCACATCTCCTATCCCCTGTCGCTAGGGCTCGCGCTAACCTCAAACAGGCTACGCGCCCTCCCTTTATCCCCCAATTCCTAGTCTTCATACTGCTGTACTATCGTCTTTCTTTCCTAAAGGCTGGTAATGAACGGGAACATGGGCTCCATCCAGCTCTCATCTGTCATCTCCAGGACTCATACCGCTTAACGCCAGCCATCTTTTCGTTTCCCGTTGTCATTGTTCTCTTTTCTCCCCTTGTGCCTCGGGAATAGACTCTCCAACTCTCTTCAGATACCCTTCATCGTCTCGCGTCTTCGCAGCTGTTTCGAGACCCGTCGTCTCTGTTGTAAGCGTGCCAACACTTCTTTGAGCGGATACCTCCTGAATCCCCAAATTGGTACCCTCTCCTATACCACATGTATACGAATGCCTTCAGCTTTTGCCTCCCTCTAAAAGCCCCCCCGACATTCGAATTCCCTGCGACACGCCGTATCTGATCCTCGCCTTTATTCGCGCCCAAAACAAACGACAGGAAGCCTCCCATGTCGCATAGCTACGATGTTGGCACGAGAGCTTGGCAGCCCGATGCCACCGAGGGCTGGGTGGCATCAGAGGTTGTCAACAAGAGCGTTGATGGCGACAAAGTCACACTGACTTTCAAGTTGGAGAATGAGGAGGTATGCACGTTCCTCCCCCGGGGTTTCTGCCCTGATACCAATCTCTTGCTGATCTCCTCTGCGTTACTATAGACAAAAGACGTTGTGGTGTCTCTGGATGCCATACAGAACGGCAATGACCCGTCCTTACCACCACTCATGAACCCGACAATGCTTGAAGCCAGTGACGATCTCACAAACTTGTCCCACCTTAATGAGCCCGCCGGTATGCTCCGTACCCCCAAATATGCGACTGTTGGAGCTAGAATTGCTGATATCCTCTTTACACATAGTTCTCCAAGCAATCAAGCTTCGGTATTTACAGAAAGAAATCTACACGTATAGCGGTATCGTTTTGATAGCTACAAACCCCTTCGCTCGCGTAGATTCTCTCTATGTCTCGGGTATGGTACAAGCATACGCTGGCAAACAGCGAGAGACGCAGGCACCGCACTTGTTTGCCATCGCAGAGGAAGCTTTCATGTAGGTGTACGGTCCTGGCAACTTGAGAGGCGAACAAGGCTTACAGAAACTACAGGAAGATGATCAAGGATGGCCGAAATCAAACAGTTGTGGTTTCTGGTGAATCTGGTGCCGGAAAAACAGTCAGCGCTAAATATATCATGCGGTATTTTGCTACAAGAGAATCACCAGACAATCCGGGCAGTCGTTCGAAAAAAGGTGGTGAGGCGATGAGCGAGACGGAGGAACAGATCCTGGCAACGAATCCCATCATGGAAGCCTTTGGCAATGCTAAAACTACACGAAACGATAACTCGTCGCGATTCGGAAAGTATATCGAGATTATGTTTGACAATAAGACAAGCATCATTGGAGCTCGAATTCGGACGTATCTTTTGGAACGATCGCGCTTGGTATTCCAGCCACTGAAGGAAAGAAATTATCACATTTTCTACCAGTTCCTAGCGGGAGCAACGGACAAGGAGCGTCAGGAACTGGGTCTTTTGCCGGCTGAACAGTTTGACTATCTCAACCAGGGCAATTCGCCTGTGATTGATGGAGTCGATGACAAGGCCGAGTTTGAGGCTACGAAGGCCTCCCTGACGACAATCGGTGTTAACGAGTCGCAACAGGCTGGCATCTTCAACCTCCTGGCTGGTCTTCTGCACCTCGGTAACGTTAAGATCGGGGCCTCGCGCAGCGACAGTGTCTTGGCTCCTACCGAGCCTTCTCTAGTACGCGCATGTTCCATTCTGGGCATTGACGCAACCGACTTTGCCAAGTGGATTGTAAAGAAACAGTTGATTACACGAGGCGAAAAGATCGTGTCTAATCTCACACAACAACAAGCCACTGTGGTTCGTGACTCCGTCGCAAAGTACATCTACTCCAGTCTGTTTGACTGGTTAGTGGAAATCATCAACAAGAGTCTTGCTACCGAGGAGGTGTTGAGCCGTGTCCACTCATTCATTGGCGTTCTAGATATCTACGGTTTTGAGCACTTCGCGAAGAACTCATTCGAGCAGTTCTGCATCAATTACGCCAACGAGAAGTTACAACAGCAATTCAATTCGCATGTCTTTAGACTTGAACAGGAAGAGTATGTGCGAGAGCAGATTGACTGGACATTCATCGAATTTTCCGACAATCAGCCGTGTATTGATCTCATTGAAGGCAAACTCGGTGTACTAGCGCTGCTGGATGAAGAGTCGAGGTTGCCCATGGGCTCGGACGAGTCGTTCGTTGATAAGCTTCACGGTAACTTTTCTGGGGACAAGAACAAGTTCTACAAGAAGCCACGGTTTGGCAAGTCGTCATTTACGGTGTGCCACTATGCCATTGATGTGACTTACGAATCCGAGGGGTTCATCGAGAAGAACAGAGATACGGTTCCTGATGAACACATGGCGGTGCTGAGTGCATCAACAAACAAGTTCGTGAAGGAGGTATTGGCCGCCGCCTCGGCTGTGCGTGAGAAGGATGCTGCCTCGTCGAGTTCGGCTGTTGCAAAGCCCGCTGCTGGAAGGAAGATAGGAGTTGCTGTTAACCGCAAGCCAACTCTTGGTGGTATCTTCCGCTCGTCCCTCATCGAGCTCATGACTACAATTGGTAACACGAACGTCCATTACATTCGTTGCATTAAGCCGAATGAAGCAAAGGAAGCGTGGAAATTTGAAGGACCCATGGTTCTTAGCCAGCTTCGGGCTTGTGGTGTTCTTGAAACCATCCGCATTAGTTGTGCTGGGTACCCAGGCCGCTGGACATACGAGGAGTTTGCTTTGAGATACTATCTGTTGATACCCTCTAACCGTTGGCAAACCGAGATTCGACAGCTGGTGAAGGAGATTTTGGCACAGGCCTTGGGTTCGCTTACCGGCACCGGCAGCGATAACTACCAGTTAGGTTTGACAAAGATCTTCTTCCGTGCTGGCATGTTGGCGCACCTAGAGAACTTGCGACAGAACCGCCTTACCGAGGCTGCTGTCATGATTCAGAAGAATCTCAGGGCTAAATACTATAGGCGCAAGTACCTTGAAATGCGCGATTCCATTGTCGCCTTGCAGTCCCTGTTGAGGGCTCACGCTGCTCGTGTCAAGGCAGATGACATCCGCAGGAATAAGGCTGCCACTACGATTCAGAAAGTCTGGAGAGGGCAGAAGCAACGAAAAGCATTCTTGAAAATACGTAACAGTGTCGTCCTTATCCAAGCCGCTACTAGGGGTTACCTGCGAAGGAAGCAGATTATGGAGACACGGGTTGGCAATGCTGTTCTGCTCATACAGCGGGTGTGGCGAGCCAGGCGACAAATGCGCGCTTTCAGGAATTACCGCAAGAAGGTCGTCCTGGTGCAGAGTTTGTGGCGTGGTAAACAGGCAAGACGCGGATATAAGAAGATGCGTCAGGAAGCTCGTGATCTGAAGCTGATCTCGTACAGACTAGAAAACAAGGTCGTCGAATTAACGCAGTCGCTAGGCACGGTCAAGGAGCAGAACAAGAAGCTCGTCAGCCAAGTCGAGAGCTACGAAAGCCAAATCCAGTCGTGGAAGACGAGGCACATTGCCCTAGAGGCCCGCACAACGGAGTTGCAAGCAGAGGCAAACCAAGCCGGAATTGCGGTTGCCAAGCTGCAGGCGATGGAAGAGGAAATGAAGAAACTACAACAGAACTTCGACGAATCCACTATGAACGTAAAGAGGATGCAGAAAGAAGAAAGGGAGCTAAAGGAGTCTCTACGCACTGCAAACGAGGAACTAGAGCGTATTCGACAAGAGACTACCCACCACCTCAACGAAAAGAGCACTCTGAGGGAACAACTTGCCCAGATGGCCGAGGAGTTAGAACTGGCCAGAAGATCAGGCCCGATTAACGGCGAGCTGGCCAACGGCAATGGGGCGCCTTCCCTTCCCAATGGCTTGATCAATCTTGTAGCCTCTAAGAAGCCTAAGCGGCGGAGTGCTGGTGCGGAGCCTAGCGCGATGGATCGTTTCAGTGCTGCTTACAACCCGCGGCCGGTTTCTATGGCTGTTACCAACAGTCACCGTCCTGGCGCTGGCTACATCCCAGGCGCTGATACAATCGAGATGGAGCTTGAGAATCTTTTGGCTGACGAGGAGGGCCTAAACGATGAGGTGACCATGGGTCTCATCAAGAACCTGAAGATACCTTTGCCCAGTACCAACCCGCCACCGTCGGACAAGGAGGTTCTTTTCCCGTCCTATCTCATCAATCTAGTGACATCCGAGATGTGGAATAACGGCTTTGTTAAGGAGTCTGAGAGGTTCTTGGCCAACGTCATGCAGTCCATCCAACAAGAAGTCATGCAGCATGACGGGGATGATGCCATCAATCCCGGAGCGTTCTGGCTATCCAATGTGCACGAGATGCTCTCTTTCGTTTTCCTTGCCGAAGACTGGTACGAAGCACAGAAGACGGACAACTACGAGTACGACCGGCTACTTGAAATCGTCAAGCACGACCTGGAAAGCCTTGAGTTCAACATTTACCACACTTGGATGAAGATACTGAAGAAACGGTTACAAAAGATGATCATCCCTGCTATCATCGAGTCCCAGTCACTGCCCGGCTTCGTCACGAATGAAAGTAACAGATTCCTCGGCAAGCTGCTGCAGTCAAGTTCAGCCCCAGCATACAGCATGGATAACCTCCTCAGCCTTTTGAACAATGTCTTCAGAGCTATGAAGGCGTACTACTTGGAAGACTCGATCATCACCCAGACAGTCACGGAGCTTCTGCGGCTAGTTGGTGTTACAGCCTTCAATGATCTCCTTATGCGGCGAAACTTCCTTTCGTGGAAGCGTGGGCTTCAGATAAATTACAACATTACTCGTATTGAGGAATGGTGTAAGAGCCACGATATGCCCGAGGGCACACTACAGCTTGAACACTTGATGGTGTGTCTATCTTATACCATGATTGGCCTCTGTGCATAGGATTAAACTAACCGTTCTCCAGCAAGCGACAAAACTCCTACAGCTTAAGAAGGCAACCTTGAATGATATTGAGATCATACAAGATATCTGCTGGATGTAAGTTCACGTAAATAATAGCGACACTGCTACGACTCTAACCATCAACGGCAGGTTATCCCCCAACCAGATTCAGAAGCTTCTGAACCAGTATCTTGTTGCCGACTACGAACAGCCCATAAACGGAGAAATTATGAAGGCAGTGGCTTCGAGAGTGACAGAGAAGAGCGACGTTCTTCTTCTGCAGCCTGTAGACATGGACGACAGCGGCCCATACGAAATAGCCGAGCCGCGTGTTATCTCTGCGCTCGAGACATACACGCCCTCATGTAAGCTAAGCAGGCAATCATTCCTATACATAGCTCACAGCTAACGCCAATCTACAGGGCTTCAAACTCCCAGGTTAAAGCGGCTGGCGGAGATAGTGTCTGCCCAGGCCATCGCTCAACAAGAGAAGATGGAAGCGGATGAATATGACGACGACGACGATGGTCGGGGACGGCTTGGCGACGTCGAGGAAGTCGAAGCGGCTGGTGCGTAGAGCCACACCTTGATGCCGAGACTTTCGGGCTACAGCTACCGACCGATACGAATTAGGTGATCTTGGCAATAATACAATAAAAGGGCCCGGGTCATATATGATAGAGATGGTGGTAGGCGGAAAATAATGGGTTTAATATCAAGTCAAAAACTCGCGTCCACTCTTCCAGTGACGAGCTTTGGGCATATGGGTATGGACAGACTTGTGCATCGCCCTAGCAAGCAAACAGTGATTTGCGTGTACAGCTGTTTAATGGATATCGAGACACGACTGAGCTAGAAAGGATCTCGCACGATCCATGGGCCGTGGCGGGGGCGTTGCAATGCTGCTTTTGTGGTCGTCGTGTTGACAGGGCCGAAGGCCGAAAAGGGGGAAGCCGGAGATGAGAGCTGTATTAAAAGACGATCCAACATTTTGTAGTATCTGACATATAAAGGGCCTATACATGCGGAGAAATTCAATCCGAATAACTTCAGACTTATTATTGACGATTGAATGGAAACTGATCAATACATGCTGATAACAGTACCTAGCTAACCTATCTTATTTGCAGGGACATAATTTGATGTTGTTTGCACGTGACTAGTCACTTATTCAGTAGGTCAAATAATTGTATGAAATTTCGCCAGTGTATCCTGTAATAGGCTGTGTGCTATATTATACGCTAGTCTAGATGTGGAGCTTTATACCCAGGTTAGGCAATAAATCTTTAAATTTTGGCTATTCTAGAACACCCAAGGAATACAGCCTTATTAGACGACAAGAGGGAAAGCAAAATCTAAAAAGGCGAGAGAAAAAGACAGGAAAAGGGTTCTCATCGCAAGTCCTTTGCAACATCCAAAACGACCACTGAATTCTGTCTTTGGCGACTGTGTCGCAGCAGATTTTTCTACAGAGAGAAGAAGCGTCTGTTTCCGACCTGGAGATAACTTTGCCCTAAAAACGGACCAAGGCCCAAAGTCCAAGGTCCACTCTACTAAATCTATTTCTGCAGAGTCCGGTGGGATACATACCTACAGTATACATCAAAGGCGCATTTCAACAAGCTTCGGAGATCAGACGGAGTCTTAGGTTTTACAGCGAATCGGTTATTAAATATTGAAGATCTGAAGTCATTCAACCATTTACTTGGTTGTTCATTCATTCTGTTTTTTCACTCTATACTGGAAGGAGGGGTCAAAGCCTAGGGCATTTCATTCAGCGAATGCGATAGCAACCGGCCTCATTTCACACGGATTAGAGGTTTACTTTGCGTTGGGTATACATCCATTAGCGATTCTCTCTTCATCAAGTCTACACGGTTTCACTTCATCTCCGGCTGAAGGGGAAGGAAAGCCTCGATATATAAAGCCAAGAGCGGGGAGAACTACAAACTTGTTGTTTTGAGAAAAGATAGCAACATAAGGAACGAGCAGGGACAGCGCTCACTTGCGAAACTCAGAAGACAGAATTAATCTCCCAGGCGCAAAGAGAGGCAGACAGGCAGGGAAAAGGAAAAGGAAAAGGAAAGGAAAAGAAAGGAGAAAAATGCGCGCCAACCCGAACATCGTCGTGACGGGTACGCCCGGCGTAGGCAAGACCACGCACTGCGAGATGCTGGCCGAGCGCACCGGCCTCCGACACCTTTCCGTCAACCAAATTGTCAAAGACAAAGGCTGCCACGAGGGCTGGGACGAGAAGTACCAGAGCTGGATCGTGGACGAGGATAAGGTGAGCGAGTGAAATAATAAAAAAAAGATAAAGAAGCATCAGCGAGTGCTGTCTTTGAGTCAAGTGGCTTGCATGGAGATGAGAAAAGGTTGCAAGGGAAGAATGAATGAAAAAGGAGGAAGGAGGAAAGAAAGGCTAACAACGCGGTTAGTTGCTCGATGCCCTAGAGGAGGAGGTCGAAGACGGTGGCTGCATCATCGATTGGCATGCCTGCGACTTGTTTCCCGAACGATGGATCGATCTTGTCGTTGTCCTGAGAGTAGACACGAGTACGCTTTATGATCGGTTGAAAGCGAGGTGAGGAAAACTCTCTCCCTTTACTTATTCTCATCCATTTATGAACCTTTTTTCCTCTCTCTTTTCCTGCCATTTCACTTAGTTCTTAAGACCCCTTTCTATCTTATGTTCTCGACATGCTATAGGAAAAAACTACGGCTAATAGAATGGCCCTACGCGAAACAGAAAATACCCCGAGGTGAAGCTGCAAGAGAACCTCGACTCGGAAATCATGGACGTGCTCCTCCAGGAGGCGCGCGAGTCCTACGACGAGAACATCGTCGTCGAGCTCAAGAGCAACACGACGGACGAGATGGACAGCAATGTTGACCGCATCGAGGCATGGATCAAGCAGTGGAAGAAGGATAATCATCCCTCCGAAGGTGAGCAAAAAGATAGGGGCGAAGATGGGAAATGAAATGGTTTTTTTTCTTAATTTAGTTACCGGAAGGACGGATGAATGAATGAAGTAAAAGCAAAAATGAATTATTATTGTTTGAACATTAAACGTTCTCATGCTTCTTGAGACGATATATGTACTGGTTTTTTACGTATATAATCAACTTAGATCTAACCTACCTAACCTATGAAGGTACCTACTTATCAATCGGTATTACGCTCCACTGAGTGGTTCAGGGTCCGCCAAGAAAGCGAGTAAGTAACCTTAAGTACCTAGGTAACCCACCGATAGGTACCCGATACCGCCTATAGGCCAAGTCAGGCCGGGAAGCTTTTTTTCGGAGGGGTTCCAACACCGGATGTGTCATTCGGTGGGAAACCGTCGACTTAGCGCAAGTAAGCACCCGCAGCGGTATAACTAAGTATAATTGATAGACTGCAGCTGGTGGTTTGTCTGAAAAACATCAAGATATGCGATTGATATAAATATTCCCTTCATCCCGAGTTTACATCGTTGAAAGGGGATAATCATAGGATTATCTAGAAACGCGCTGTTTTTTCACAAGAGAAAGGCGTCAGAGAAGGTTCATCTATTGAGAACAACAATCGCTCTTTATTCATCCAGCACTATTATACCCAACCCCCCTTGAAAATCACAAACCAAAAATAATAAAATGGCGACACCCCCGCGTGAAGTCAACTTCATCACGGGCAACGCCAACAAGCTGATCGAGGTGCGCGCGATCCTCGAGCCGGCCGGCATCGCAGTAAAGAACCAGGCGCTGGACCTGCCGGAGATCCAGGGTGCGTCCCTCGAAGAGGTGACGCGCGAGAAGTGCCGCGTCGCCGCCGATATCGTGGGCGGACCGGTGCTAGTGGAGGATACGTGTCTCTGCTTTAATGCGCTGAATGGGTTGCCTGGGCCTTATATGTGAGTTTTTTTTTCCCTTTTTCTTTCTCACCTTCTCCCTCCTTATTTCTATGCTTATTTTGTTGGCCAAATTTTCTGCTGTTGCTGGTGTCTATTCTACTTTCCCTTTCTCTTTCTCTCTCAACTACCGGTTAGAGACGTGGTAGGGATTTGGGGGTGATGAGATAAGACTAGATAAAGGGGAAGGGGGAGCATGGAAGAGGAACTGAGAAGGAGAATCGGATGAAAACTGAATGACCGACTGACGAAAACTAAACAGCAAATGGTTCATGAAATCCATCGGCCACGTAGGCCTCAATAACCTGCTCGCCGCCTACGACGATAAATCGGCGCAGGCCGTCGCCACGTTCGGCTTCTGCAAGGGGCCCGGCCAAGAGATCCTGCTTTTCCAGGGACGGACGGATGTGAGATTCTTATCTTATTTCCTTTCACCTTTCCATCCCTCCCATTTGCCTGCCTTCCTCCATTTTTAGACAAATGTGTGACTATGGTTCATGTGTTTGAGACCGGTCATATAGCGGATTAGCCGGTGCTTGATAAGTACTTATATATATATATATATGAGTAAGAGGGAAGTTTGACAAGAAACGGATCGCTGATTTGAATGTGATATCTAGGGCAAGATCGTACCCGCGAGAGGGCCGACGCACTTCGGTATGTATGGTAAAGGTTCCCTGGATCCCGCATAGCAGCCCTCGTCCCCTCTACGTGCCCACTTCCTTTTCCTGGACTTTATATCTCTTATTTCCTTTCTGCTTCCCTTCTCCGAAGATTCGACACTGCGCTGTTACCGATTCAATTGCAATTCTCCTCAATCTAACAGACCATATAGGCTGGGACGCAGTATTCGAATATGAAGGACAGACGTAAGTATTCTTTTCTTCCATCCCTGCCTTTCCTCCATCCTTCATCCTCTTTTAATCCCGGCCTCCTCCCTCTTTTACTGACTCACTGAATTCTTACTCACTTACCTACCCATTCACCTACTCATTCACAACTACCCACTCTGGTCCTCCTTTCTATATCCTACCATCCGCTCACTTACCCATCCATCATCATGTGAATCACTAAACATTGATGACCGACATACGAAAAAACTAACAAAAATCAACAGATACGCAGAAATGGACAAAGACGCCAAGAACAAAATCTCGCACCGCTTCAAGGCTCTCGAGGAGCTGCGTCGGTGGATCGAGAGAGCGGTGGCATGAACCTGAAACCTGAAAACTGAAAACTCAAAACTAATACATAGAACTAGAACTAAATTGAAGATGATTTACTAGACCCTGACTGCCTACCTACCTACCTACCTCCCGCAAAGATAAAAAGCAAGCAAGGAAATGGCCTATAAGGAAGGGGGTTGATTATACCCACGTCAGCGCGCTTCCTTCTCCTCATAACTTACTTACTTCTGTGTTTGTATTTGCGAAAAATATGTATATATGACCTAGCTTCGCAAGTTCTTAAACTGCAAGTTTGAGAGAAAGCTCTCATGGAAAATGGGTAGGGTAGGATAGCGGACCACGGACGTAGAACAGGATAAAACGAGTGAACGAATATCATGATATCCGACGAGTGACTGACGTGATCGCGGGATCGCGACGTGTGACCTGTCCATGAACGCGCGTATTATTCTATCTCTAGTCTGTCTCTCTGTCTGTGTATCTGTCTGTATTTCTAAGTACGCAGTCTGGAAACTTGCGTGGTTGATGAGGTAGTTATTTATTGAAAAAAAACATAGCCATTCCTTAGGTATCCGAACGAGAAAAGGAGAAAATGCTAGGCTATAACGTAACGTAACGCAACGCAAAGAGAAAGAAAAAGGACAAAAAAGGCAGGGCCAGCTTATAGCAAAGCAACTCTCCCCCCTCAGAGATGATTATTGTTTATCCTTTTCGGACGATGCCCTTTCTCCCATTCCACGCAGTGATCGTTCAAATAAAATAATACCATTTGTAAGCCATCGGCCATTTTTGCACAGCTAGCTAACTAGGTAGCTAGTTGTTGCACGTCTTCAGAGTCCTTCTATCCCGGATTTCAATGTCCTTCAATATGCATTCGCCCCTAGCCTACAGATAAAGACCGTGTAATTAGCAAAAGCGAAATAATAAGAAACATGTGTATAAGAGAAGATGTGTGGCCAAGATAAGTTTTGCAGTCATGATACCAAAAAGAACAAAGAAGAATCGCGTAACATACTTCAAGATCTCAAACTCGGTGTACCTTCTCAAGTACCTGTGACCTCTCCGATACAACTTCATCGCGGCCTCGGCGCTTTTGTACAGTGATGCCATTGGCTTATTCTCCCTGCCATTGCCTTGGCCCTGGACATGGACCTGATTGTTTCTTCTGTTCAAGCAACTCGGTTGCTTCAGTTCGGCGAGCTGCGTCATGGCCGCTGGGGCACGGAACATGGGGTCAAAGACGAGGAGCTCCAAGACGCCTGAGGTGCGGCGCTCGAGCCCGACGATGGTCATGCTGTGGCCGCGGTGCTGGAAGTATATCGGAGGCATCTGCGTGCAACGAACCTTGCCATTCGCTTCGTACGGGACACCCTGAAAATACTTCTCCAAAGTCGCGAGGAGTTTTGCTTCGGCAACGCCTCCTTTTTCAGATCGGAAACCTTCTGCCTCACATCTATATAATTTTAATACTCTCATGTCAGCACGTACCGACATACATCTCCGTATAGAGATGGCAGGGCATAACGGGTCGTAATTGGGGAAGGGGGCATCTGAGATAGACTCGTGTTGTCTTACGCCCCTGTCAGGAAGACGTTTAACTTACGGGATTTTTAGAGACATGAACAATGCTTGCGCCTATATCAAGTATTTGTGAGAAAGGAAATCAGGCGGTCAAGTATAGCCGGAAAGAAAGGTGCGCGTGTAGGCCATGGGATTCTACTTACCTCTGGCGTGCCGATGAACTTCCTGGTCCCTTTGATGCCTCCCGTCTCAACTCTGCCTGATTCATTAATGCCCATGTCCCATGCATTCTCGATATAGTCCTGTATTAGGAAGATGCTTGGTATATGGCTACGAAATCTCTCCTCTCCCATGGCATTGGCACCGATGATATACGAGGTGAGCATCTGAATGTTGCGATAGCCACAGAAGCCGCCTACACCTTCGTTAGCTCTCTCTCCGATCAAGAGCAGTTATTGAAATTGACAGGTCGGTACTCACCCTCGTTGCGCAACTTGGAGATGTGTTGGACAGCTGGGTTGCACAGATAAGCATACTCCGTCGTGCTGCTCTGTTGTAAGACCGCGCTCAGTGCATATATGATGCCTATGGTAATATTCGGGTTAGCTTGGTCACATTGACATTTGACTGATCTTAAAGTTTACAATCCTGTTCTCTTTCTAAGCACGAGTGAGTACATACGAACCTTCGGCGCTAGCATATTTCTCTTCCTTGAGCAGCTTGACAAGGTCTGGTGGCATCTGGCTCTCGTAGGCATATTTGCCCAGTTCGGCTTTCTGTGATATACAATGTTAGCAACAACCATACAACATAACTTTCATGCGATTCTCCTAGGACAAATAGAAGTAGCTGGCACAGAAAAGGGACAAAAAACTTACCCCGAGGCGCCTTCGAGCAGGGGACGCACCTGCGCCAGTCCTTCTTTTCCCTAGCGCACTGGGCTTGTGTAAGTTAAACAGCTTCTTCCAGGCCTCTATAGTGCCTTCAGGTTTCTTAGCTGGGGGAATATTCTCGCGATCATCTTTCTGACTTGACTGCGGCGCGTCTTCCCGGCGTGAGTAAGGAGACTGGTATCCCCTAGTGTTTCCGTTGGCTGAAGTCATGTTGGTAACGTTAGGAATACCAGCTATATCGGTAGCGGCCACCTCAGGAACATTAACATTAGTGCTAGTGTGAGAGTCCACATCATCATCATCATCCTTTCCCTCTACCGCGTGAAGGTCAATGTGATCGTTGAGCTCAGTCGACGTAATCAGCTCGAGACAGCCGGATATAGGACACTCTACGAAGCACTCCTCTTCATCGCTGCCCGCTCCCTGGCGAGGCGTGTCGCTTGGCTGGTTTTGGGACACATCTGGGATCGTGGTTGCAACAGTTGAAGATTGGTCTTCTACGTGTGACTCTTCAATATGCTAAACGAGATGAGTAGAGGTACTTAATATATATAAATCTGGGGAACCTATTTGCTTGTCCTCTCTTTACAAGCACTGGGTAGGATGCTATATTCCATTCCAGTCACATAGGTAGGAATAGATTATATCAGTCAAACTTACAAGGAGGACATGCTCTCTTTTCGCCTCATAACCACACAGCGGGCATGTTACCAGACCGTCCTCTGCGGACATTTTGAGGGGATGGGTGGCGCAGCAAGTTTTCGAGGAACTTCGGATCTCTCTTGTCGACTTGTTCGGCAGATAATTATGCAGAACTGACAAAGTCAGGATAAGAAAAGTACCTATGCAACTCGGGATCAACAAAAGCTAAGAATGAAGCTGCGAGGTAGTTAAGTGTATAACCACAAATGGCAGAAAAAAAATATTCATGTACCAATCTATGAGTCGTGGGCGCCAATGAAGCTTGGTGGGTCCCTTTCTGAAAGATGAGGCTCTCGCCGAGTTTCCCAACGTAACATCTGGCGGTGGTGAATGAGATAGGTGTGAAGAACCGGGTTGTTGGGTGGGCCCAAGTTAATTTGTTGCAATCAACCTGGTCACTTAATCAGTTCCAAGTGAGCGGGAGGCAAGTGGTAGCTGTTCCTTTGCCACGAGACGGAATGTGCAGAGTGAGTGTGCTCATCGAGGTCGATGGAGGGGTTTGGTGTAGCCAGCTCCTCTCTTTTGCCTTCATCTATTTGTTGCAGTATCTGCTGTAGTATATGTTGCAGAATATAATTGAGCCAAAGAAAGACGGAGCAAAGGCGTGAACCTAAGATATCTTAATCCTTGTTGCCAATCCCGATGCTGCCGTTCTTGTGGCTGAAAGCATCCGACACTAGCAAAAGGGGACCGTGACGGTGAAGAGCTGGGTGAGGCTCTTCTGTCCTTGAACATATAAATACACCCCTCGACTTAGGTAGATCTTTGAGAGAATGAAGAAACCAGCAACATTGAACGGTACGTATATAAATCTGTTAAGGTGTAGTTACCTTGATGACCGCTGAAGAGCCCAACGTCAAGTCGTGGTTGCACTTTTTCTTATAGAAAGCTGTAAGTACCTGGACCCTTATTAATTATTTTTAGGCAGTCTAGAAGCCCAACGCAAGAACCCTCTTCCTGTTAGCACTAAATAATGTACTTCTTCTTAGGGACCTCCTAAAGGCCGTTTTATTTCTGTTTCCATGCAGGATGATCTTATATCCAATCACCTGCCCAATTACCTGTCCAATCATCTTCCTTAAATCCCGCCACCCGCCCTGTCGGAAACAGCGTCTCACGATGCTTAATGCATATCTAACGTACCTACCGTACCCGTTGTCACATCTGCTGTACATACAGTTGCATTAGGTACATCTACATAAGCCTTGTCTGCCTTGTTCCCCTCTTTGATGCAGGAGCACATATTGTTGTATAAACAATAATTTTATCACCCTAGATACTGACAAATACTCGGCAAGGAACGGCCTTTACCCAGTCGGTATATCAACTACAGTCTCTTACGTGCTGAGATAGGTAGTTACCGTGGTACTACAAAGTGGATGTTTCATGTAGCGACTCCTATATTGCACAAACACTCTTGAGGTGTGCAGGTTAGGTAGGTTAGGTAGGGATTACACATTTGCGTGACTGTAGCTACCAGTTAGACTCGCCGACGTCGTCGACAATACTATGGAGAAACAAACAATATAATCATTGTAAAGCAAGCCAAGTCGGCATTATAGTAATAACACAGGTGTATCAACACCAACTATCGATCCGGAAAAATTTCAACATTCAGCGTACACCACGCCATGCCACCCAACCGCCAATTGCAACTATCCCAACAACCGTGCACATGCAATGCCATGACCTGATGCCTAAATCAAAGAAACTAAAGCCTAGAGCTCGGCAGACATTGGACATTACGGCATTGTCCCGATCATCTTAAGAGTCTGGCGTATGAATATGTTCGGTCCCATACCGTTGCAACCTTAGTATCGTTTCCTCGTGTCTGGTCGTTTCGTCCGTCCGCAGACAGCTTCTTCTTCTGTCTTTCATCTTTCCCATTATTTACATGATCTCGCATTTTCCGCCGTTGACCGCCTCGTTGGGGTTTTGGGATTTCTCGATCTGGGCGATAAGCAGCTCGAATGCCTTGCTGACGTTCTCGTTGTAGCGGGCGCTAGCCTCGGTCCAAGCGCAGTTGAACTTTTCCGACAGCTTCCGGCCGTCCTCCTGGCTGACCTGTCGTTGCTCAGGCCGCAGATCGCTCTTGTTACCCACAATAATGATCGGGACACAGTCCGTTCCCTGCAAACAAAACGAGTTGACGCAGCCTGTCAGTCTATGAGGTCATACATGGTTGGGATAGGAGAAATGGAAAAGGGGGGTTTGGCCAGATAAGGCGTCGGCAACGTACAAGGTGGTTTAGGATCTTTTCCCGAATCACCTGCACCATCTCAAAGGATGGGAGGGATGACACTGAGTATACTAGCATGTAGCCATGGATGCCGATAAAATGCTTGGAGTTTAAAATGCTGTATTCATCCTGTGCACGGCAACGATAAGCCTAAGAGTTGCAGAAAACAACGCTTGGTTTTCGGCAAACGTACCTGACCGGCGGTATCGACAATCTCCGTCGTGTAATCCTGACCCTTAAACCGTATCACTTTGCTGAACGTGTTCTCGATTGTGGGATAGTAGCTCTCGACGAAATGGCCATCGACGAACTGGACTGCCAGTGAGGATTTGCCTACATTTCCAAACGTCCATTGCAGTCAGTTATGCTGTCCGAAATCGCGGTCTCATGGTCGGTGTAGTTGTTGAATAACAATACACACCCGAGGAAGGGAACGGGATGTCGTACCAACGGATCGGCTGCCGACGATGGCAACCTTCCGCTGCTTGGATGGCGGCGGCATTAGGTAAAATGGCGATGGGGATGGTGGGATAACGCGACAATAGGCGATGCAATTATAGGGAGATAAGTAAAGTCTCCGTTGGTCAATCAAAGTGTGTGATTTAATACAGCATGACGCTGCATGACATGACGACGGATAGGTAGGTAAGTAAATAGACGGAGGGACAGACAAGGACTAGGTTAAGCAAGTTAATACTAGGGTGGTGGATAGAAGGCTATTTACCGATCGATGAGGGGCCCGAGGGGCTGAAGGGGGGGAGGGGGGGATACTATATCCCGCCTATACCTAGGTATAGCAACTTATGTAGTCTAAGGTAGCTACGCCCTTGTAATACTGAGGTAGGATGGGGCTGTAGCCTGTAGGCAGATTTCAGCTGCCCTCCTAACGGCACCTTAGGTACATAAGTATTGAGCGTTTTAAGCAGAGAGTGACATCTCTCACATGTCACCGAGTCTAACCTAGTGAAGTTGTTCTAAACATGCAGGGGTAGGGAGTTACCATCTACAGACGTGAGTATTCTTGCTTCTTCAACGTTTAACCTTTTATTCCCCCAAAAATTTCCATGTTGGTCAAGAATTTCCAAAAAGAAGCAAAGAAAGTCAAATGCAAAAACACATATTGCTGTCGCCTTGCCCAAAGCTTTTTGGCTTTGTCTTGGATTTTGGCTATCTGATTAGGAACAAAGTAACAACAAAGCGAGGCAGTTGCATGCTGAGTGGATACAGACAGCAAATACGCACAGCAAAGTGACGCGTCTAATGAGAAGGGCGTAAAATAATACGGAAGTAATCCTACTGATCCTACCTATGAACAACTCCAAGGGGGAAAAGGAGGACAGGTTTATGGCACCAGCCGGGCACATCAGGGAATATAGTCTAGGTGATGATGGTCACAGGTTGCTGCGCATCGCGGCTCTGTTCGTATGTAGGTGGACTAGATAGGTAGTGGATATATTGCTTGTGACTTGAAGCTCGAACCTGGATCTAGATACTTACGCATATGTAGGTAGGTATCTATTTCCGGTCAGAATGCCACGTGGTAGCCTATCGATTTGCTTGATCTGAATTGATACATTGATACGCCGTCTATGAATCCTTAGGGATATTTTGTATTGGAAATGAACCACACCCGGTATTGCCCTGCCATTAAAACCATGCGCAACCCCCTACCATGTCCTTCTCGGCCATAAAGGGGTATTGAGAATAAAGAACCGCCCCGGTGGTACACGCCCGGTATCTCATCATCGTAATGTATGTAGATACATCACCTCTTCGTACAAAATGCCATCACAAGAGGGTTGCGTATCCTGCCAACGAAGAGTCATCTCAACACGCTGTCAGAAGCCTAGGTCGCGTCTCTCTCATATACTAATCATGAGCTGCGTCGTTTTCGAGTTGTTGAACTAGCTCCTCAAGCTGTTTGACATAACTACCATGACTACGGGTTTCGTCATCATCGCCACTCAGTGCGTTCTCAACTTGTTCATAATGAGCGATAAACTCGCGGATGGACCCGATCAACGGGCCAATGCTTCTTGCTGCATGTTTGCTTATGAATTTTTGCCGTACAGGTCCGTATAAGGCCAGGTATCCCAGCAGGACCGACAGATATCCAAATGCAACGTTAAGATGAGTTTTCTCCATAGAGTCGGCCTATTCATAATATATTAGCTAAGAATTCTATAACCATTGTTGGGTTTCATAACCTACCTCGCCCGTCCGGCGGTGATTCTCTATAAAAAGCCGGATCAGTTCGCCTACTGGCTCATGATTCTCATACTGACAATCATTCACGATTTGCCGGACCGGGTTGCTATGTTCTGCAAAGTTTATAAGAATACCAAGTCGTAGGACTAGTCCATCTAATACCCCTTCAGCCCACGAATCCTGAGAGATCAGAGCCAGCGCCCGATCAAAATTACTGCAGATGGAGGCAGCCAAAGCCGGGAGCAGACCTTTAGATGCGAAGACACCAGGCGCAGTGAGATTGTTATTGGTCACGTTGATAGTCAGTTTCAGAATGAGACCCTCGACTCCTTTCTTGTCGTCGGAGGGCACCCGAAGGGACGTGCAAAATGCATCAGCTATAATTGGGAGGTATCGTGCTGCCCATTCACCGTTGCCACCTTGAGTAGCTGCCATGCTGACAGCATGGAAATCGAGCACGGAGAGAGCACCACGAAGTTCAATAGATCGCGCGGTGGCTGGATAATCCCAGTAAGCAGTGTCATCACTAGCATCCGAGAGTACCTCGAAGAGATGTGCCGTCACGGTTTCTGTAAAGATGGTTGCATCCATGTTTATCAGGATATCTTGCGCGATGAGAATCTGGAGGCATTTGATAGCGAGGCCTCTCGGAGAGATAAATGTGGGTTGATGTCCATCCCAGATTGGTGAATCATGGAGTAGTTTTTCAACAGCAATAATGGAGCTTTGGCTTCGCTTAGAAAGATTACTTTTCCGATCTCTCACCACCTTTTTAATGTCATCGTCAATGCCCAGCAGGCGAGCAAAGATCGGGCCGGGTTCCTCTTCTCGAAGTAACTGGCCAATATGAGCTGAGGGGTCTTTGGTAAGGATGCTGACAAGCGAAGACAATATAAGATAGCCGCATATATGATCTGTTTCTTTGCCAATATCTTTCAGCAAAGCGCTCTCAACGCCATGATCGCGACACTGCCGTATGAATGTTTTGTCACACATTTTTTCAGCCACTTGTAGCAAGGCTGCCCGACGGGATGATGAAGAGCTGGTACCAGGTTTACCTATCTGGTCAACAAGATCCTGCATCGCATCTGCCACGCGCGAATTGGCGCCAGCTTGTCGAAGCTCATGAATATCTCGAAGCTTCGAGCTAGGCGAATTGTTCACAGCATCGTCATCATCGTAACCAAGTGTACCTGAAGCAAATGATTTTTTGGGGCCTTCAGGGTCCAGACGTCTTCGAGTATATGACGATTCCTCTGGTAGAGCAAGTGCTTCTAATAGGTTATCCTCTTCTTCGCGCACCTTCCGGCCTTGCCCATAAGTAAATTTGAGCGCACTGCTGGATCGGGCAAAGGTTCGTGCACCTGTAGACGGGGCAGTCCTGACCTTGGGCTTTGGCGTCGTTGGTAGAACTGGATTTTCCAACTCAGAGACGCTGCTAGTCTGGCTGAACGCAGTCTGGTTCGCATTGAACTGGGCATCGGACACATCCTCGTCCATGACCGTTGCGTCATCCAAGTCTTGCTCTGCCAGGGCGTCGATGAGTCGTTTCCGCGGCTTCTTTACAATGTTGGGACGGGCTATCTTATCCATAGGTACAAATTGAGTTTGCTTCTTGACTTCCCTAACAGGTTGTGGAATCGACTGTTTTCCCTGCGTTGGGCTCCGCGCCAGATGCAAGGGTATTTTTTGCTGTCGCTTGGCGATTTTCTGTTGCGCGCTCTTCGTTGAGGCCGCATTTGTAGGCGCCTCTTTGGAAGGATGAGGCGATTCGGTAGGCGGTCTAGATACTTTTGGAGGTATGGGCGTGGGTGGCGGGCTTGAGAGACGCGGTTTGATTTCGATATGCATTGAATCGGTAGAAATACGCTGATTACTAGTTCGCTCTCTGCCAGTTGACTTCACGGCAGACGCTGATCGGCTTTCAGGTTGGGTTATGCGAGAGCGACGCGGTTCCGGAGCTGCTGGATGATCTTCTTCTGACTCGCTGGCGGTCGGCTGAGCTGGTTTTCTAGAGGTGTAGATCTGAGAGACCTTGCGCTTGCGGTCGGTGTTTGAAGCCGGCAGAATTCGCGCATCGTGTACTTCATTGTTGTTTTTTAGGCGCGCAGACGGTGATGCGACTTTGACTCTAGGTTTGGCCAAAGGAACAAAAGGAGGTTGGCGCTGTGCCGCGCCCGTACCAGACGCGGTGACGGGATCCTCTTCCGACACAGATTCGGACGCAGTCGCAGACGTGAATGTTGCCTTTGGTACTCTCTTTCTCGTCGCCCTTCCATACGTGTTCAGCACTTTTCTCCTGCGCTGTGCCCCTACATCCTGTTCGGTTGGCATGGCTGCTTCCTGTGGCCCGATCTTAACGCGACTGGTTGATGTTATTAGAATTGGATCGAGAGTCCGTCAGGATTGCTTCATTTTCGCAGAGACGCAGAATGACCGGACACTAGCCGATCAGGTCACAAAGACCGACTTTGATCGTGATTGTACTGGTTGGCTTTGAATCAATCAGTTGGAAACGTTTGTTAAACGGGCGCCTGGGGCATAATAGATTACTAGATACAAATACGTAGGTAATTTCTGAAGTGTTGTTGCGCTTAGGCGGGTAAGAGGTAAGCAGACAAATACCTAGGGAAAGTGGTCGTGCCTTCCAATTGGTGTAAGTAGCTGCTTGGGCACTCGTTAGCATATTTAGCAGATAGGAAGAAACCTGTAAGTATAGGTACCTACTAGCTAACCTACTATGTAGGTAGGAGGGGGTTATGTAGGTAGGTAGGCTAGGCATGTAATAACCGAGCAGCATTGAACATCTCCATGGATGTGCAGTCCAAAGAACTTCATGTATTCCTACTTCCACCCATCCATACCTCTAGTTACCTACCCGTGTATGCTGTACTTATATACACACTTAGGTCAGGTAAAAGTGTGTTGGCACTAAGGTATTAACCACCTTCAAGTTAAGATAGGTATTTGTAACGCCATTCATCATGTTTGCCTGTGGCTTTCTTGGTGGGTTATATTAGGCCACATCATAATTTGATAGATGATCGTAGCCCTCTTGTTAAGGTCGGTTGTTGTACTTTAGGTGTCCGTAACAAAATCTACTCCTTCTTACCTGTGTCCGGCAGACTCCGATGCTCTAGTCACTGCCCGGTGATGGTTTGACTACTTACCTAGTAACTTACCTGGTATTAGATCGAGGGTCCCCTCCTAACGGTTTGCATAGGGCGGGGTCAATCCGCTGCTAAATTAGGCCGGTACAGCACACATACTGTTACACCTACTGCTGTAAGCCTCTACATCTGTAATTCTCGACCTACTCAGGATGCACCTCGTTAGGGTAGGTGTTTAAACCCTTGAAGATAACCTAGATTCCTAATTCCGATTAGACTAGGTCCTGGTTATCTTGATTTCACGATTCCAGCACTTCTACATTACGGGTGAACAAATGCTGTACGGACGGGAACAAACCTCCCACGGCCTCAGGTTTATTAATAGTCTCTAGACACTGCACAATCCTGTCTAATTGGAGTTCTATTATTGTTCGACACCATACAACTTTTCGAAAGGTGCATTCCTGTCCATATTGCGATTCTTGGAAAGAGCCACAGGTTGTCCCATTGTCAACTTTCCTTCCAATAATTCATGTCACTTATTCATAATAGTTTTTTGTGACCTAGAGGAAACATTTAGGTGCTGATATCGATCTCTGCAGCTCTTAGGCCTCCTTACATTGGTACATTGCCAAAGTTTGTCGGATATCTGCATACTTGCTCTATATCACACACATCATGGCATCAGCGCCGGAAACCCGCCCTCAGACACAAAGCGTAGGCCCAGACTACAGGTCTGAGAAGCCCATTGCCACTGTGTCAACAGAGGTGAAACATGAGACCGTTACCATCTTGCCTCAAACTCCTCAGCTCATCGCTCTACTCACGTGAGTGATTCCCCTCTCTGGTGCTTGAAGGAACACCACACCTTGCCTACCTGACTTATATGGCCGGCACGTGGCCCACTGCAACCTTGGCGCGGGCACCGGTACCGACAATATCAGGGGCCAAATTTCCACATGGCTAACCTACAACTCGAATAACATAGAAAAATCCGCGATAGAAATACGGAACGTGCTGACTTTATTTTCTACTCGAATCGTATCATTCGTCTGCTTGTGGAGGAAGGCCTAAATCATCTCCCGGTTGTTGAACAAACGGTCTCTACCCCAGTAGGACGCAACTATGCCGGCCTCATGTTTCAAGGAAAGATATGTGGTGTCTCGATTATGAGGGCAGGGGAGGCTATGGAACAGGGATTACGAGACTGCTGTCGATCCGTGAGGATTGGCAAAATACTCATCCAACGAGACGAGGAGACCGCGCAGCCAAAACTCTTCTATGACAAACTCCCAGAGGATATTGCTCATCGATGGGTGCTCCTGCTGGATCCCATGTTCGCTACGGGTCAGTATCCTACTTCATACCACAACCCTTTTTTGAAGCCAGAGCTAATGACTAATCGATTTTCCTTTCGGTAGGTGGTTCCGCCATTATGGCTGTCGAGGTCCTCAAGTCCCGTGGTGTCCCAGAAGAACGAATACTCTTTCTGAACTTGATAGCAAGCCCGGAAGGCATTGGCAACTTTGCAAGCAAGTTTCCCAAGCTGAGAGTAGTCACCGCATTCGTCGACGAGGTATGGAACCCCTTTTCCAAAGTAGTACGCTCACATGACTGCTAACATCAATTTTGCAGGGTTTGGACTCGAAGAAGTAAGTGAACCTAGTCAGTCCTAGAGTAAATCCCCTGAACTAACGGCCGCCCAGTTACATTGTCCCTGGACTGGGAGACTTTGGAGATAGGTTCTACACTATGTAGTGATTTTCATACCTCTCCACACGTGAACACAGTCGTCGGGGGATAGTGATGGCACTAGTGGTAGGATGGGTTATTAGAACCTCATCCTTGTCAAGTCACGTCGGTAGCAATGACTGCTCAGGGGGTCTCATCCAGATAGCCTTATTTATTAGTATGCCTATGCTTTTCATACGTAAACACATTACTTCCAATGCATCCGTAACCAACCGACAACGCCTTCAATTTGACTAATTGGTAGGCCTGAGAAAGATGGTTAATAGTCGTCATCATCGTCGTCAGCCACTATGCCCTCCCCCTCATATCTGTGTGCTCCGTCCTCATCGTCATCAACCTCCCGGTCGGCTATCGGGGCTCGAGCAGGGCCCGGCCGGGCATATGAACTTGAGCCCGTAGTTCTATCATTAGCTGCCTCTTTCGCGACAGCATCTGCGATATGTCAGAAACAAAACCTCTTAAACGCAAAAAGAGGCAATATCGCCGGCGCAAGCATCCTAAAACATACCTGCGGCATCTACCCAGTCGCTGTAGACGTCGATAGCTTCTGCCAGCGTGTTGATGCCACACTGGAATCTCTGGCCGCAAACAGCGCAAGACAGATGTCCGACGCCCGACTTCTTGTCTAGCTTGACCGTGACTGACTTTTCGTGGTTACAGAAAAGACATGTGAACTCCTTGGCCAAACTCTCACGCTGTATTTATCAAACAGATCCTATCATCAGTATCGCATCGAAACATATCGAGCCGAGGGCGCGCTTCCATTCCGTCGGGCTCGAGACAAAGCGGCGTACCTTTTTAGGGCCCTGGGGCTTACGGGAACTCTTCTTGCGTTTGCCCTGTATTCGCAAGCACGATCAGTATCAGTATCAGTATCACAACCAGTGTAAAACAAACAAATTGTCTTTCAGTTGTTTTTTGGACGACGTACCATGGTGGCTGGATCGCTCTATGTATGGACTTTGGTGGTTGGGCCCGAGATGGTACACAGAGAGATGTGTGTAGATCAGAGGTTCTACGCGACGGATCAAACAAAGTGCTTTTCCGTTTCGTAGAGGCGCTTGTGGCAGTGTGTGTTTTCCCTTGCAAATGACGTAATGCGCTGCTGTTCTTCTCTACGTGATCTTTGTGGTTTCCTCAGGTTGTGTTTATGAAAAAGGAGTGATAAAGCGAGAAAGGATGACAGCAGGGCATGCTGTCAAACTTTGTGTGAAATACCACTCTCTGAAGTTAAGGTACTTTTATGGTTTTAACACGCGTTGGTTCGCAGCATGCACATCACGGTGACCCGGTTGCTACAGCTTTGCGCTACACTTGGTGGGGAGTGTTGCCCAGCCAGTAGGTACTTAGCTAAGTGGCCGCGTTGACCCCAGGCAGGAATGAACTTAATACTCTCGCCACAGCTCGGCACAGCCACTATATTTCTGTAACCACCCTGCATCACCCGCTATGCCTGTATCCCCCTTGGAGACACCTATCTGACCTAGATACTACCTATATGTCTAAACGTATAGATAAGCACTAGTAGTAGTAGTAATAGTAGGAGGAGGAGGGAGAGAGGAGGTTTGATTAAGATATATCATAATGTTTTGTTCCTGTTGAAGCTGGTATAAAGTTATCTCTGTCACAGGTCTAAGTCTTGTGGGAGCAGTCACTACTATATAACTTTGAGTTATAAACAGACTTCTACTTGACTTTGTGAACGCTATCTGTCCCTAAGCTGGATTCGACCAGCCCCTGCAAAAATCACAACATGTTTGCCTCACTGTCCAACATGCAATCTTGTTCTGTTGTCGACATGTCTAGAAAACTTCGCGGAGTAATCTCCGCTGCTTGCACAAAACAAACTGGGAAGCTTAAAAAGCGGGCTGTATTGAACATCTCCGCCCTTACAGATGTAATCATCCCCTGATCTAAAGAGTGCGCATCTTCACTGGGTTAGGCATATCTTTCTTTTGATCGGCCCTATCTTCTTCAAGTCGGTTTGTTCCCTGTTCTTCTTATATGAGGTCTGGACTTTGATGCAAGAGCCGATTTATTATTAGACTACCATGAGCCTTGGTTCTGACAATCCCTTGTATGTAGAGTAGGCCTCCGATCCGTTGATCAGTTCTGTAGATCTTCTTTCGGCAGCTCACCAGGTCTTGTCGAGATAGAGCATCCCTGATCGTGGGGAGCTTGAAGTGAAATGGGAATTTGCCGACAGCCTAAGCACCGACTGGGCTATTTACCGAGAGTAAATATAGAAAGCACGCAGGTGTGATCGAATATATATATGACTGGATAATAGCCCGGGTAATGAAGGTCTACGCTGATTCGCAAGCCATGTGCCGCGGGCTAACTGGGTCACCCTTCCTAATATTCCGCCCAGTTAAGCCTTGAAAACTTTGATCCGTCCCTGGCGGGTAGTGAGGGTAGTGATGCTGCAGGGACCGGAACGACGAAGGCGCAGTAGAGGATAGCCCAGGTGATAGCTTAGGTCCGAATCCAGATATATAACTATGGGCGGGACCGGACAAGCGTCCGTCCCTGTTCTGCTTGTTACTGCAAACCTCTGCTCGAAGCTATCTCTAATACCATCACTGTCAAGATTGTGCAGATCAGCAAAATGAAGTGGAATACTGCGGGAGCCCTTGCTCTCGTCGTGCCTGTTCAGGCTGGACTTCGGTTCCAATGCTGTGAGAGATTTCAGACTCACTCTTCCTTCCTATTCCTTATTGCCGAGCCTCGGGTTTGAAGGCTCATATTAGAGCCAGGACTATGTTCAAAGGGCGTCTTGCCCGCGGCTGGAGACTAACTGGTGTCGTTTGTGAAGGCGAACATTACTGACACCCTGATGCCATAGCTACATTGACCATCCAGCGACTTGACCCCGTGGTCCAGCCAGGCTCAAACCCATCGGCCCACGTCCACCACATTGTCGGCGGCAATGCCTTCAATGCTACTATGGAGGGTGACGTGAGCTCGAGGGCCACATGCACTACTTGCGAGATGGCGGAGGACTTCTCAAACTACTGGACCGCGGCGTTGTACTTCAAGCACCCAACGAACGGCTCCTACCACCGAGTGCCGGTTATCCCCGTTAACCCTGGCAATCTTGATGGTTACTCCGGTACTCAGGGCGGTCTTACTGTCTACTACACCCAGACCGACCTGATCAGGGACAACATTAAGCAAAACCCTGTGAAGAGCTTCAAGCCGGTAACGCATCCCGAGTAACACTTACAAAATTTAAACAGTACGAAGATCTAACGATGCGTGTCCAGGGTTTCCGCATGACCGTCGGTAGCCCAAGTACAACCGGCCAAGCACATGTCGGTTTGCGTTACCAGTGCCTGACCGGCGCCAACAGAGGCCCGGAGATGCCGGACTTCCCTAAGACCCCGTGCTCAGGGGGTATCTTCGTCACCAACCACTTCCCTGCGTGAGTAGTTGCCTTGACTTTTTTGCCCACACGAGGACAAAATAACTCCCTGGTGCTAACGCGGAACTATAGATGCTGGGACGGGAAGAACCTTGACAGCCCCGACCACCAGTCGCACATGTACAACACCATCACCTACGACGGTTTCACGAACGCTCCCCCGTGTCCGGCCTCCCACCCCGTCCGCATGCCCCAGGTCACCTACGAGACCGTCTGGGACACGACCAAGTTTAACAGCATGTGGCCCTCGGGAACCCCCAACCCATACGTGTGGAGCTTCGAGGGTGGCGCTGGCAACGGTAACCACGCCGATTACATGTTCGGCTGGAAGGGCGATGCTCTCCAGAAAGCTATGGACAAGTCTGAGTGCTTCTACGACGGCTGCGGATCTCTCCAGAAGCAGCAGATGAGCGCCGCCAGCAAGTGCACAGTGAAGGACATGGTTGGCGAGCAGACAGACGGCTGTATGTCATTCAAAGCACACCGACCCCCAACTGAGTATGCATATATACTAACACTCTCATAACAGGGCTCGCCAAGCTCCCTGGCTTGTAAACTCCAGGACACGATGACAAGACGCTTTACTAGATCCAAAGCCTGGCAGCAGTTTGTTTCGACCGGTTGACTAAACTAGTGGAAGCTCATCTCTTCAACTGGAGAGATGTTGGTGTTCAGTTAGCATTATTTTCGTAGTACAGATTATATAAACTCCCATTCTTGATAGAAAACAAGGCATTGTTTGTGACTAAGAAATTTATTGCACAACCTGGGCGTCAGCTTATGCAATGCATACTTAGGGTAGCAATAATATCACACGGAGCAACACCGAAGTAGCAGCATAGTTGTCGAAGCACCGCGTTGTAGGAACAGCCTAATTCCACTTCGCCTGAACCTCGGGTCTTCTAGATTTCTAAAGTAATCCACACTCTTGCATAGCCCAGGTTCCCGTTCGGTATAGGTCCGTAAAGGTCCGGACGTAATGCTACATTGATAGAGCCCCGGTGAAGCTGTGCATCGAGCCACGAGCTCAATGACATGCACTGTAAGTGCATACATAAATGCTTCTTCGCCTAACGGAACCCGGGATCAAGTTCTCGTGCATATGGTTCCAAGATGAAATCAATCTGCTTTTCCCTCCGTTTTGGAAAGGATGAGCTATGAAGGTGTGTATATCCGAGCTATCACATTTCATGCCGATCTCTTGAGGGTCGATCGATCGGTCAGCTCTGAGTATCACCCGTCAGGCTTCTCCTGCATCTATATGTTCTATTATACTATTTAACCCGACTTCGTTGTCGTCGCTTGTCTCTTGTGCGTCGACAGAGACTGACTACAATTTTTTTTTTTTAAAAAAAAAAAAAAAAAAAAAAAAAAAAAGGAAACTGCTTTATCAATACATACAGTACTTCTCATGCGCTAATACGGCTAATACAGTAATAGGTAATTGACCTAGAGATTCCTTCTGGAAGCGGTGACCAGAAGCTCAGGCTTCACATATCCTATCGAAACGGATCGCTCGTTGAAGTGGAGACGGGGTATCTGATCATGGGACCACTGCACCGGAAAGGTGTCACGAGACCAGTGTGCTGTCTTCTTCCCAATCTCCGTTCGACATTGGTACCCAGTCAAATAGTTGGGAATATGTACCTACATATATATATTGAAAGCTAGCTTGAAGAGAAAATCCCGTGACATGATATTTCATCTCGGCCCCGAAACTGAAACTTAATAACATATTTCTGGATACAATCGGGAGTCGTCGGACTGCCAGCCTAGTACTATAGTATGTTTAAACGGGGTAGATAGATAATCGATGTCAGCGCATTCCGTTCCGTGTAAACCGTTCCGAAAGCCGCGGAGTTCCCCGTTCACTGAGAAGAGTCAGCCATATCTCTTTTTATCACCAGATAAATAAATTCCAGGATTAGTGACTATGTATGCTGTAGTAATACTTTGACACTAGGTAGGTACCTACGTTGGGTTATCATCACGAGTCTTTCGCGGCGGCCCAACGCAACCTGTTGGACTAGTCCACTGGTTTGCATATGCCATTACCCGCTATAAGAGGTCGACACTACCCCTCACCCCCTCTATTCAAATGTGTATAATAGTAGCTGCTAGTAGGAAGTGTAGCGCGCTGTACCCATCGCCTGTAGGTGCCTTCCTCAACCCCTACTTGTGTCCCTTGGGACCTGCCCCTCAGCTCAGCCCTCAGCCCTCCAGTTCTTTCCTGACATCCACGTACCGACAGTCTATTAGTCCACCAAAGGGTTTCCAATCTGAGCCATCGTCAGAGGGCAGGCCACGTACGAGTTATTAGAGAAAATGATGTAGCAATTGCTTATTTGAATGAATGACATGCATTTGGCCTTTGAAAGATTACAAACCGATCATGCATCATACATCAGAGATACCAGACTTGACTCTTATAAAAACGTGTTTCTTATGACCTTAGACATATCGGCCTTAACTTGCGGGGCGACTAAGACAAGGCATCTAAGGTTAAGAAGTACCTGCCTACCCAATCCCACTTCCGTCAACTTGCCTATCGAGCGCAATCCATCTGTCCCTTTCAGAGACATTGTATCCCTTTCTCACATTGCCTTTCACCTTGGCTTTTTGTGAGATTCGCATTTGTTAGAAATCAAGTTTGTCCTCTGTAGACGCCTAGATACCACTGTCTCTAGAGGGTTGCTAGTGTACAACGCCATCTGCTTGCTCATACAGACCACATTATCTAGACTTTTACCATGGCAAGCATCGGTCCGGGAGCGGGAACCGTTGGGGATATGGGTGCTGTCCTCGAAGCTTTGAAGGCTATCCAAGAGAATCAAAGTAAATTGGCCGCCGAAGTTGAGTCGGTTTCCCACCGACTTGACACCCTTGCGCCACCTGCACATAGCCCAACTTTGAACGAGAAATCGAGCCCCGAAAACGGGAGCTCTCTCCCTGCTGTGGCCGCTCTACCTCAGGCAGCTCTCACCACGTCACAAAAAGAGGACTCGAAGACCTTGCAAGCCGAGAAGGCAGAGAATGCCGGGTTCACTTCCCGTATCATTCTTACGTGAGCCAGTCTAGGCAGTACCTCCAGTGAAGGGATATAGCGCTGACCAGACACAGTACATACCCGAAACAGATTGGCATAAATCCTATACCGCTCAACTGGGGTGCCACAGCTGCCCAGAGAGGGCCAGTCGTTGTATCAAGATCCTCATCGACGATCCGGAAACGCAATGGTAGGTTACTTCAAGAGATCTACGGGAGAGGTTGCTAACGGTCATTGTTTTCATAGCCATTGGAGGTAATGATCCCCGCCTAATGAGATATTTAGCTCCTACTCACAAGCGATCATCTTCCAGCTCATGGCGGTTCATATTCAATCTACTTCGCACTCGCTCTGGCCAGTAAACAACTCAATGCCAATCATAGGTAAGTGCTAAGATGGTGTGACTGATTACACAGCAATGGCCTAACGGTGACAACTGAAGGCCGGATTTCACGAACACAGAGCCAGCTGCGAATATTGGCCCCTTTCCGCAATGGTCTGACAAGAAGAAAATCGTGGCTATGGACCCCTGGGGTCACCTGGCGCCTTGGTTGTTTAAAGACGTCATACAGAAGGAGAATGGTGAGTAGAGTATTCTCCTGCACCGAAAATCGCAATGGCAGCACTAAAACCAAGCTTTGTAGTCGATATTCGGCCGACAATCGCTATCACTAAAGCACATATGAAGGTGAATGAAGAGAACTTACGGCTGACCGACTAATCCATATGCTAATCGAGATCGACAGCTTCCGGAGCTTGAAGAGAGTGTCCGAGCCGGTAGATTGTACGTTATAATCGCATCCGTCTGGTCCATATGCAGACGAATTGACTCAGCCGCAGAATCCCTGATGGCAAGGTTTGTCTGAACGAAACCGGCGAACTCGCCGTAACCAAGTTTGCCGTTGAACCGGTAAGTTGAATTTCTTGAATACGGTTCTCGTTATAAGGAATATCGACTTATGAAGCGCAGGTCTGGTATTTACCAGGAGTAGCCGAGCGTTTTGGCATTGGTATGTAAATCTGGAACTCCCTTTTCCTCGTGGTGCTTCTAATGAATATTCATCGTATAGACGAGGGCGTACTTCGTCGTTCCCTCTTTGAACACACTGGTGGTAGCTACCCCGAGGTGCGTAAATCCTATGTCAGCGTTCGGAATATTAGCTGTAGCTCACATTTGTAGCTCATCACCCGTGGCGACATTAAAGTCTTTCTGCCTCCTATCGGTATGTAACTAAAATGGCGGGCCTGCATTTGGTGTCTTAAACGTTTAACAACTCTCCAGGCGGATTGACGGTTTACTGTTTCGGAGACCCGGCGAAGATGTCCGATGAAAATGCAAGACTATCCTTGCGAATTCACGACGAGGTAAATTACGTCATTCAGACATAACGCACTTTGACTGGTGGTCATCTGACAGGGATACAGTGCAACGGCAGTGACGTGTTTGGGTCAGATATCTGCACTTGCAGGCCTTATCTCATCTTCGGTATCGAAGAGGCCGTCAAGGAAGCTCAAAACGGTGGCAGCGGGGTTGTCATCTACTTCAGAAAGGAAGGACGAGCGTTAGGCGAGGTGACCAAGGTAGGTTGAACCTGCGCGCCGACAAGTCTGGCCTTTGTCAATCAGCAATTATGTATCCGAGCTAACTGGTTTCCTAGTATCGTAAGTATCGACAATCTATCACTGGATTTCTGGAGTCTGTGTGATATGTATGTGTGCATCGATCATTAATCGCAGTTTGCACAGTCGTATACAATGCACGGAAGCGTGGGGAGGATCGCGCATCAGACTACTTCAAGAGGACTGAGAATATTGCCGGAGTCAAAGATATGAGGTTTCAAGCTCTCATGCCCGACATCCTCCATTGGCTCGGTATCAAAAAGATTGATAGAATGTTGAGTATGAGCAAGTGAGTTGATACGCTGGAAAGTAACGGGGGTGCTGTCGGTTTGACTAATGAACTGCTAGTATGAAGCATGATGCTATCGTAGGACAAGGGTACAAAGCTTGCTTGTCTGCATACATCTCCATCGAGGCTAACAAATGGCAGTATTCCAATCCACGAGCGAGTGGAGTTGCCTGAAGAGTTGATACCCGCCGACTCGCGTGTCGAAATTGATGCGAAGATCACTGCCGGTATGTTGCGTTGCGTTGCGTTGAGCGCTTTGCAAATCTACCCTCCCAAACCCTTCTCGCGAGAGCGCACAGGCGTGATAGAGATTTGTTGACCGGTTACGTTACAGGATACTTCACAACCGGCCACAGAATGACCGAAGAAGAACTCGCTGCCGTTCAAGGGCGAATGTGGGAAGAGTAAGTGTTCTCGAACATCCACTAAGATTTTAGCTGCCTCGTGTTGACCACACTATCAGCATCGATCACTAAAAAAAACCGAAAGAAGAGCCAATGACGGTGGGAATGGGTCAGATTTTGCCGATCACCGATACGGGAGTGAAACTCATTATTATACATGTATTTACTTACATATATGTGTATGCACGGGCAATACCTACCTACATACTATGTATGTGGTAGCAGTGCTTGGAAACGAGACCCTACATAGTATGGATGAATAGAATTCCCCGCATCAACATACCTTACCTGCCTAGTCCACACATTCCCTACATTACCTACATAGGATCGTCCACGCGTGTGGATTCGCATCGCCGCCTGGAAGCGCGTCTTCTGTGCTGCGACTCACCACTGGAGACTCGTGTGACTGATTTACATAAGCTGTGCTATCGGCTGTGCCATGACCTGTATGCTGTACCACGGATTGCATACTGCTGTACTGTGAGCAGCATCTCGCGACCGATCCCGTGGCGAGATAGGATGCGGTTGCATCGCGGGAAGCGTAGACCGGGTCGGTAGGACTGGACTGGGTTTTGTGCTTCATGCGGTATCACGCTACTTGAATGCGATGTCTCATGGTTGTGGCGAGATGGGATTTTCCAGAATTACCCATGACGAATTTGTTTCGCCGCCGTTTACCTAAAACTTAGAAGCTTTGGTATCTAGGGAGGCAAACGGCGGCGTCGGTAAACGATACTATCTACAGTATACCGACTATAAGTGACGATGACGCGCGAGGCATTCCAATCCATTGCATTCCAGCAATACAGCGTTCAGTAGGTACAGCATTCATTACAGACAGCATCATAGGCAGATAGACGGGTCACATCCAGTGAGCCGGTCAGCAAATCCCTTGCTATATTGTTACGCCTCTATCATTGATTAACATGCAAGACCGCAGGAGCCGAACTCTTCCTTCGCTTGGAAGCAAAACATTTCAACCCAAAATTCGCGAATGCCTCTCGCTCTCTTTTTCGCATCTTCCGGCCCCGGTCGCTATCCGTTTCTTGTCACCTAACCGCGAAATCCAATAACGTGTGGCAACTTGAGCACGCGATGAGCGGTTTTCTGCGGCAAGCGGTACTTTACTTTACTCCAAAGTTCTCTTCTGCATTCTATCCCACGCCCTAGGTTTAGGTAGATGGGCTGTCTCATATCTGATTGAACGGTCAATGCAAAAATGTAACAGGTAGGCAAGGTAAGGTAGGTAGGGAGGCAGGTAGGTGATCAGTAACTATGTAGGTAAGCTGACTACCCAGCAAATCGCGTTTCGCGCCGCGACTCGTTGGTCTCACAGTCTTACCCGGTACCGTCCTATATTATTATCTATCTAGGTAAGGTGGTGTTCCATCGTCTGCGTGAGATACAGTGAGTGTTGCCGTAGTAAGTAGCACGCAGCTTCGCTCCAAAGCTTGGGTTGCAGAGCTTGCAGCTTCGCGTCGCTCTTGCTATCATGCTATTACTAAACTCCTCCTAGCTACCTACCTACCTACTTACCTACCTACTCTAGACAAGGAACGTTTGATGCTGATGCCAGTTACAGCATATGTACAAGGTTCAACGAAAGGCTTGACAAGGTTCAAGGCTCGTGCGGCGGAAACTGGGCTGGTGAGATGAAATGCTGGCCAACGAATCCGATTGTACTTAGTGAATCAAATACGTACTAGAGCTCATATCACAGGGCCACAGGCTTATGCAGCACTCTTCGACGGCTGCACTCCACACCACCAGGAAGCAGCATGGAAGCAGCACCATCACATAATAACTTCGGACTGGGCGGGAACAGGTGGTATTCCAGTGCTTAAGTAGGTTATCCGTGTTGGTGAACGAGCTTAAAGGGGGTGTGGGTTTCTTCGAAGAGGTTTTTTTAGGGCGGTGCACGACGGCCCAACCCAGAGCCTTTGAGACAGGAGTCGGCCTTGACAGCCCTTGACTCTCTGCGTCGACCCTTGCCGCCTGGAACGCCCAAATGCCCCCCAAACGGGGGATGGTCCGGCGAATAGTGGGCGGGATCCAGGAACCAACCAGTGACCGCACCCACAAAGCCAACACATCAAACCCCCCCATCTAAACTTGACATGTGGCAAGCAGGCAGGCAAACAACCATCGCGACACATGCACCAAAGAGGACAAATCGAGACTGTCAGACGGACTAGACAGGACGAACCAGCATCTTCCGGGGTAAAACCGTCTTCTCTTCTGTCCTGGTCCTGGGTCTTTGTATTGGGCCACATCTGATGGTGACGACTGAATACTAGGAGAATACTTGTACTGAGTTACGTAGTCGAGCATAGTTGTAAGCACAGTTGTGCGTATAGTTGTGAGTCCAGTTGTACATGCCTAACACGAGATGGGGGTAAAAAGAGTGACTGTAGGGGTGCCAGTTTGTAGCTATCTACTTGCCTGCCTTACAGTATTATATCATACACGACACACGTTCCTACGGTTGGACTACCTGGGTGACGGTAAGAGGTAGCGTTGGGAAGTACCTGCCACAACTTACGACCTAGCATGCTGTAACCACCCGGACATTCGGGATCCATCCAACCGTGTGAGTATACCATGTCATCGATCCGGTTCCTGATCTTAAACCTGGGATTGCCCCATTCTTCCCTGCTTTGCTTGAGACATCTTAAACGAAACTATACATTTAGCTTTCCTCCCCAGGCTCCTAAGCTCCCATCTGACAGGTCTTACCTTCTTCCTTTCTTATAAGCAACCGCCATTGAACGTTTCCATACAGGCACAGAGCAACATACAAATCTACCTATTCCTCGCTACTAGTTGAGAAACAGTGCTTCTCACCCCCCAACCCGAACGAGGTGTTGTTATGTGTATATTGCGGGCATTGCTATTACCTACTTGAGAAGTACCCGCAAGGCTCTCTGCCTATAACTACCCACCAATCCGCACACACATATTACAACACTCAAAATAACGGTTACCACACAACCGACAGTCCGACAAAAGGCTTAAAAATCAGCAATGGCTACAGTTTCGTTTTCGTCAGATGCCGCGCATCACCACCATCACCACCACCGTCGGGATTCCTCGTCGAGCAACAAGTCCTGGACTGGCCGACGACCCCGGCTTCTACGTTCCTACGCCACAGAGCCGTCAATTACTACAGAGAATGCATGCAAAGGCCTGCTGACCTCGCCAACATACTCAACGCGGCGAGCGACGGAATTACTAAGCCGTGTCGCTGTGTCTAGCAGTAATTCAACATCACCAACAAGTTCATCATCAAGAAACTCAGTGCTAGAGTCTGAACGATCGCCTGAGACCAGCCACGACCCATGTAAGTTGACTTTACCCCACCAGTCTGTATGAACCGGAAGTTTTGAACACAAAGCTGACCTGGAATCTTTTTTTGCTAGATTCAGCATGCTACTTCAGCTTCCCAAGTTTTGATACATGGGAGGAAGAACGACGGCAGAGTGAAGAAAAAGCTCTGGACAGGGGCCACTGAACGGCTCACCTCTCCGCCTTGGGTCACAGCTGTGGAAAACAGTAAAAAGCAAAAATAAATTAAAAATCAAAACACACCCTTGTATCCAGTACCGTGGTGAGATCGGAGCGGGAGGTCCGGAACGGCTTATCGTGAGACAACAGCCGCGGGTGCCGAGCAGCATCACAACACACCTTGCATCCTTCTGGATTCACTGACGTCATAATCGCTTGGTGGTGATAAGCATGGCATGGGAAATGAGTGGTAATAAGAGTACAACAATGGGCGCTGAGGCGTTCTGGAGTCCGCGAGGGATAAAGGTCAGCCGGTCGAGGCACATATCTGGACAGGCTTCACCTTTCTGAATCTTCCCCATTGTTGTCATCGTCGTCGTCGGTGTTTGTCGGACATACCCCCTCAGATAAGCCAAACCTAGTGGATGGAGTGGTAAAGGCATGGCATGGCGTTTAGGCATATCGGATGTAAGCATAGCGATACGGCGCAGGTGGTCTTCGTTTTTTCTGGGCTAGCATACGCAGGGTCACATGCCTATAGATCTCTCGTTGCGTAGGTATCGTGCCCACGACGATGGTCTCTGATAAGATACCCAACAGAAATATTCCAACCATACACGTTCAAGTGCAATCCCCGAAAGTAACTTTACGACTTACTTGAATAAACGTATTTAACTTCATATAGTAATAATTAATGGTAATCAATTGACAATAACGTTCCAATTGCGCTCATGTCAATGGTTGACAATGTTCCTGTTTTTAAGGTGTTGGGAGATACCTAGGTTAGTGGTGGAAGGCAAACTGAAGTGCTGTGCGCAGGGCAGTGTTAGCTGCCTGTTAGGGGCACAATGAATCTCATTGGAAGTTGTTGTGGAGGCATTGACACTTAGAGCCTTTTCGCACATCCTATTGTCAGCTGCCGAGAGCCGGCAACTGTGGCTGGGGACGTGGTTAGTGTTCGGGGATCGGTCAAAATATACTCAATGCGCCACAATCGCTTGCCCACCTAGGAAATTTCCACCCACACTTTTGGGGCTTTGAGAAAATTATTCTGGCCGCACTAGAATTTACAGGTCGCTCCATCCGACATCAATCCGCAACCGCAACCGCAACCCTTTCCATACCTTCAAATCAACGTCCTGACTTGCGAGCCATCCAGAACACCTCGCAAAAATGGCGGTTGGAAAGTGAGTCTTTCGAATGGTTCCCCTTCGCTGCATCCGAATCTTTCGTCGTGTGTCGAATTCGATATTAGACAGCCCGTCGCCATGGCACCGCACCCCGCCGCTTGATATCGAAGAACACCCGCGCTAATCGACAATTTTAAATAGGAACAAGAGATTGTCCAAGGGAAAGAAGGGCCTCAAGAAGAAGGTCCAGGACCCCTTCGCCCGCAAGGACTGGTATTCCATCAAGGTATGTTATTTTTCCTGCCGGAACGGTCTGCTGATACGCGCCGTGGGCGACACGAGGCTAACCGAGATTTACTACAGGCTCCTGCTCCTTTCAACGTCCGAGAGTACGAACGATGACTTCCTCCGAACACGTTGACGATTTTTCTAACAGGTGCATTTTAGTGTTGGTAAGACCCTAGTCAACCGCACCAGCGGTCTGAAGAACGCCAACGACGCCCTCAAGGGCCGGATCATCGAGGTCTCCCTCGCCGATCTGCAGAAGGATGAGGACCACTCTTTCCGCAAGGTCAAGCTGCGGGTAGACGAGGTCCAGGGAAAGAACTGCCTGACCAACTTCTACGGTCTGGACTTCACCTCCGACAAGCTGCGGTCCCTGGTCCGCAAGTGGCAATCTCTGATTGAGGCCAACATCACCGTCAAGACCACCGACGACTACCTCCTACGCCTCTTCGCCATTGCTTTCACTAAGCGCCGGCCCAACCAGGTCCGCAAGACCACCTATGCCGCCTCTTCCCAGATTCGCGCCATCCGAAAGAAGATGGTTGAGATCATCCAGCGCGAGGCTGCTACCTGCACCCTCCAGCAGCTGACCTCCAAGCTGATTCCCGAGGTTATTGGCCGCGAGATCGAGAAGTCCACACAGGGCATCTACCCTCTCCAGAACGTATGTTACGAGACTACACAATCTCTAGCGTTGACTAGGTGTGATCATTGGTCACTGACACGTATCTCTTCTTAGGTTCACATCCGCAAGGTCAAGCTCCTCAAGGCGCCCAAGTTCGACCTCGGTGCCCTGATGGCCCTGCACGGCGAGTCGACGACAAACGAGGACGGACAGAAAGTTGAGCGGGAGTTCAAGGAGCGGGTGCTGGAAGAGGTCTAATTGTGTGGTGAGCTCTGGTCATGGAACGGCGTGGGTTTTTCTGCAATGGCATTAGGTCTCACTTCTGATTGCATTCGGCGTGGCAAGGATGTCACGGATACAGCTACTCCTCAAAAACGATGAATGAGAACGTTAGCTGATTACGCATGGGTTCAGTTGATAACGAATGTGACGAGGATGTGTCTGGTTCTACAATATGAGATACATCTGGACTGGTATCAACAATTAAATGTGGAACGGGTCCCGGCGTGTTTTTTCGGACAATTATCTCGATTCGTCGTCCCAAGGCGTAGATTTGGCAATGTTGCCTCCCTTGGTATCTGCATTGGCCGATATACCACCAACTACATATGTAGCCAGAGGAGGAACTAGTAGAAGTCACGAAATTGTCATGATAAAAGTCTTATTGTTTTTGTGAATTTTAGATGGCTCAACTATACTTAGAAATACAATGAACTACTATAACACTTTCCTCCTTAGTAGCTATGGTGGCTACTTCATATAATTGGTAAGACCGCATGGAAGGAAGGGTTACACATAATTTTCTATCCTGACTTTCACTTTCAACACTCTTCGTCGAGATGACCTTTCGATTACCTAATCTTATATAGTCAGCAGACCGACACCACCTGCAGTTGCAGTTGCAGGTGCTCGCTTGACCGCCTGGTGCACTTTGCTGCGAGGCCCCATATTTTGACAGGTACGTCAGGCGAATGAGCATCTAAACCAAATCTACAGCTGTGTTATTTTCTAAAGATAAGATCATTTCGTAAGTGGCTGATACATGTATATAACCTCACTAGGCACATACATGCCCAGCATCTTCGACTGGGTTACCTATTTACTGCGGCCTCGTTTTGACGTACCTGTGCTACACCTACTACTAGTATTTACCTACTTTGCTTTTGACAGCACTAGATTAAGCTGACAAGAGGAATCAAATCGAATAAATAAAAAACAAGCCAATTATTACTCATTGAAACTCTGTTTGCCCGCGTTTTGCCAACTTTTGCAATCTATCTACATAACCTAACTTGAAGTCACGTAGGTTATCTATTATACCTACTCCTGCGTGTTCACTAATTTTTTTGGTTCATAAATCAGCTTTGCAACATATACATACCTACAGACATACATATGTACGACACTTACGAGTATATGCCTGTTTCCCAGCTTTCTTCTTCTTTTTGTACTCCCTAAGTTCTTACTTATTCCCTTCTTGTATTCCCTTCTCTTGGCCACCTGACCTGCTCAGATAACGTGGCTTTGCATTACCTACCTACCTACCTACCTACCTACCTGCCTGCTTACCTCATTACAAGACAGTGAAATAGACAGGTCACCAATCAGATCAGATTTTGTTAGCTACCTAAGATCTCGGAGAGCTAATAAGTGAAACCGGCGAAATCTGAGGTGGCGAAAAAGAGTGTACAGACATCATCCAAGACTCAAGGCTCAACTAAGTACCTAACAACAACGACTTTTGGTTTGGTATTGAAGAGTTCAAGTTTCTGTTACGGCTCCGCTAAACATCAGACGAACGAAGCCGGCCTTACGACTCCACAACTAAGTTAGGAGCTCCATCCCATCGAAATCGGTGAAAAGAAAAGGAGATACGACGACATATATAAAATTTTACTGCTTCTGCTGCTGCTGCTGCCGTCGCCGCCTCTCGTCATGGTCTCCGCGATATCATCATCCGAGGACGCCCTCCCCGTCCTCAAGATCTTGATTATTGGGCCGTCTAGTGCTGGGAAGTCTGCACGTGAGTTGTGTTTTGCGTTTGTTGTTTGTTCTACTTTCCTTCTCTCACCTCTTTTTGCTTTTCCCACGATATTGTATAAAAATGTACATTTAATGTATGCGTTTACTAGTGTGAGAGAAGCTTGCTAACTTACCACGGGTGTCATGGCAGTATTGCTAAGATGTGAGTTGAGAATGAATGGAAATCCTTTTCAAACACACAGCGTGGTGTCTCCTCGCGCTCTCTCTCATATATGATTGATTGGTGCTACTTGTCGTCGATTGATTGATTGATTGATTAATTAAGATAAGGTTCCCTGTAACCTTATTTTACTTATCAATCATCTGTCTGCGTGTGCGGGTACGGGATATGGCAGCATGTGCGTGGTATGTATGTTTTACTAACTTTGACATTCTCTTGCGATCTTTTCGTAGATTGCGAAGACCATTTCGACCCTGAGTCTTCGACGGCTACTATTGGCATCGACTTTAAGGCATGTGTATTTTCGTCATTCATCCCGTTCCTTCCATTCATACATTTCTGCGGTGCAAGCTGTCGCTACCTCGAGAAATGGGAGTGCATAAGGCGGCAGAGCTGCCACACGATATCGCCAAGTGTTTTATCTCCTTACAGATTGTCGTTTTCCTAACTTAGCTGCAGATGAAAAAACTAGTCGTCAGGGACAAGGCGTATAAGCTGAATATATTCGACACTGTGAGGCTCCCATTTCACTTACTCACCCTTTTTCTCACTTATACTTCCTACACACCACCATCAGGCGACCTCATAATTGAACACCTTGCAAAAACAAACTAAAAGACCATGCAACTTTATTTCTTCTGTTGATCGTGACTTTTCTCTAATTGGGTACTGCTTCGGTCTCGATTCCAGGCCGGCCAGGAGAGGTTCCGCACGCTATCGACGAGCTACTACCGCGGCGCCCACGGCGTCATATTAGTGTACGACATCACGAACAAGAAGAGCTTTGCGAGCATGGACAGGTGGTTCGAGGAGGCGAGGATGAACGCAAATCCGGAGGCCGTTCTCTATTTGGTTCGTGAGATTTCAGTCCTTTTTTCGTAACCTTTATCCCTTACCCCTTACCTTCTCGCCTCGCCTCTCCTTTTCCTTTTGCGCAGCACCTCCAGGGGCTCTCTCTCTCTCTCTTTTTTTTGACAATCACCAGCGCCAGATTTGTCTTTACAAATCCATTCCTCGGCAATAAAAAGGAGAGAATCTTGAACTAACCTGGCGATAAAAAAAAGGTCGGAAGCAAACTAGATAAAGTAGCCACAGGCGGCCGTGCGGTATCCTACGAAGAGGGCAAGGCGTTCGCCGAGGCGCAGGGGGCTGCCGGATTCTGCGAGATCAGCTCCAAGACGCGCGAGAATATCAAGAGGCCCTTCGTCGAGGTTGTGGACCGCATCGTGCAGAAACCGCAGCTGATAGCGGGGGCCATGCACAATAGTTCTAACAAGACGACGGATTTCGAGATAGGGGGTTTTTCAGCATCGAATCCATGTTCTTGCTAATATAATTAGAGCTTGGTATTTTATTTATCTTTTCCTCACTCCCTTTTTCATTCATGCTCTCCTACTCATTTCATCGGCGTCTGTGGGTTCTAAATCCGTCATCCGCTATGACTTTTCCTTTGCGGAGTCTATACGAATATACATTGGACTGGATGAGTTGATGATGATGAGAAAACAAAGACCAAAACGCCAGAACACCTCCCTATGCAGACATGTTTCTCGTGACACATGTACATAAACCGATATCCTAGGTTACCTTAGATAATGCTTCAGAACATAACATCCCCTAATGCGATATATGGTACATTCTAACTAGGATCTTTTCTACAGGTGCTCTATATGCTGTTTTATATCGTCTGTCTTGTTTTGTCTTATTTTGTCTTATTTTTTCTTGTCTTGTCTTGTCTTGTCTTCGATTACTCTTTCGGAGTGAGGAATTCAATGACGGCTGGAAAGAAAATAGATCGTCAGCATTACCAGCTACTGGAGCTCTTCCCTTGCCATGGTATACCAACTGGGAGAAAAGATACATGCTACTAAAAAAGAAAAGAAAAAGGGAAATGGAAGTCTTCCGAGCAACACAACACGCACCTTTCAAGAACTCAGCCGGCTTCTCCGAGATGACCCAATGGCCCGCATCAATATCGACGAGGGAGAAGCGCGGGAAGAACTGGCCTATGAGGGGTATAAACTCATCGGGGACATATTTACTCTTCGTCCCTCGCACAAAGAGGGCGGGTTTCTCGAAGCGGTTCTGATTCGGGTCCTTGAATGGGAAATCGCCCATGTGGTCGAGACTCTTGCCCAGTGTATCCAAAGGGATCCTGAATTTCACCACGTTCTTCTTCTTCTGTTCTTTTCCTTCTTCTGAGGATGAATCTGGGACGACGGTGGTTGTCCGTTGCAGGTTGCCGAGGAGGAATTGCCGGATACCTAAATCAGGCTCGTAGTCGGCGAGGATGGCGTCCGCCTCGACCTGTCGCGACACCCCGGCTTCGTCGATCTTCCGCATCCCCCGCACGTACGCAGCGAAGCTCCGGCTCAGCGTCGCGTCCACGGGGGCGTTGTCCACGGAGACGATGTCCGCGATCAGGGACGGTTGGTCTAGGGCTAGTGTCATGGCTGTTTTTGCGCCCCTGTTGGTTTTATCGGAAACATATCGTTAGTGGGATGTTCTTATATGCCGGTTTCAGGAGCGGCTCGGGAATGGGGGATGGGGTTTGATGGAGCAAGGGAGGGCGCCGAGGTCGCTCTAACGGTAGGGGGCGGAGGGCTTACATCGAATGCCCAATTAAAGTCGGTTCCTTGAGCCCGTGCTCGCTGATGAAGCCCGCGACGTCGTTGGCCATGGCGACGTAGTCGTGGCGGGGCGCATGCGGCGATTCGCCGTGGTTGCGCAGGTCCTAGTCACGGGCGTAGATGTTAGAATTTTCGTCTCTAAGTGTCTTGCAGCCTGGGCTTGAACAAAGCGAGGGTACTTACAACTGCGTAAACATGTCTATTGAGGTCGCGCGCTAGAACCCTGTGATGGAGGAAAGACGTCTGTTAGTGAATTGTTCCTCTTTGTCTTTCCCTCGTGCTCTATCCTTCTCCTCCTCTTATCCGTTGAGAGTTTCGGGGTTATTGGGCTATTCGGCGATATGTTACGACGGCGAGCGAAGAATTGCTCCGTACTCATACTCACTTGCTCACACTGCGATTATTCTTCTTGGACCCGAACAAACCGTGCATGAACACTATAGGCGCATCCTGCCTGTGTCGATCGGAGTTCGGAGGCGCGTGGTGGTCGAAGACTAATTGGACTCTGCCGCTGGTGGTGGTAGCGGACGAGTAGGCCCGCGTTATCGATCGGAGGGGCAGAACGGCTCGTCGCGAGGACAAGCTCGTCGCGAAAATGCGCTGGGCTGTCGCTCCTACCATTCTCAATTCAATTGGCGTATGCCTTTGTATCAATTCAATTGTTCAACGAGGCAATAGGCAAGTCTAGTCTATAAAATTACAGATTATATGCTGCGTCTATAACAAAACGGAAAATAATTAAAAAGAATTATGTACTTGGTTACATATTGGTCACTCGGCGAGATAAAATTGACGAATGTAGACCCGCGATGGTATTCGATATCGGAAGGCGTGACCCACTTAACATGGGTTGCTAACGAAGGAGTACCGACACGATTCCACATTCTAACTTAGACCAAGTCGCCAGATTCGGTAGCGACGTTGCGATCATGGTTTCCCCTTCACAACTTGCTTCCGCTATCGACTAACTCCTAAGTAGGTAGTTAGACTATTTTAACGCCAGTGCTACCAACCTACATCAGTGAGGCTCAGGGGAACGCATCCTTCGCCGCGCCTAATGCTACCTATCAATGCATGCGGCTGCAAGATTCAGCCGTCTCTTATGGCGTGCTGTATATAATTGCCACCCCTTGTGATATTCTGGGACACAGCCCAGCGAAGAAAGGAAGGAGGCTCTCGTTTACCCCCTGTTCTGTCTGTTCCTAGCCAAATGCAGCCTAGATGTGCTGGTTATTACCATGCAGACACTTCCGCAAAGTATGCAGCAGGCGGTGGCATTGCTGTAACACATGAAACTGACGCTTATGGTCTCGCTCTACCTATGCTTGATGGCCCGAATGTGAAAGCCAGCCCGCCACCTGTCCTGTTAGGTAGGGGGTTCAGACTATTTCAGAGCCCATGGCCCGTTACATAGAGCCTTCCCTATATTGCCTAGAGAGCTGACTTTTTGGAAACTTACTGCGGTTGCTAATTGAATGACGTCGTCCTTGACAATGTCATCCCACGCTCACCAACTTTATTCTCACCAATACTGCCCACTGCAAGATGCGCGGAAAGATCGTCGGATTCTCGAGATTATCGACAATGAATACGATCCCATCGAGTGCAAGCTTGTGAAATATAAAGATGGAGATGACTATGATACGCTGTCGTGGTGTTGGGGCAGCAGAAAAGACCCCACTGCTGAAATCCGCATACTACACGATAATTCAATCTACTACTATCCGATAAGGACAAACCTCCATAACGCTTTGAAAGAGCTCCGTCGAATAAAAGTCCTCAGAATTTGGATTGACTTCATTTGCATAGACCAGGACAATCGCGAGGAAAAGAATAACCAGGTTCCAATGATGGCAACGATTTATAGCGATTCTAGATGCGTTTTTGTTTGGCTCGGGCCAGAAGCGGGCGACAGTAATTTAGCTATGGACTTTCTCGAGAATCGTGTCCTAAACCTGAGGGACATCGATCGGCTGATTGAAGATCCCAACGCCAATGCTGAGTGGAGAGCAATCGGAGAGCTGATCAAACGGCCGTGGTTCACTCGCCGGTGGATTATCCAGGAAATCGCCCTTGCCCAAGACGCCTATATGCTGTGTGGGCAGAAAAAAATAAGATGGGTAGACTTCGCTGATGCCATCTCGCTCTTCAACGACGTGGAAACGGGCAGTAAAAGCTTATCCGAGCACATGAGAAGTGAAAAGGCGCTGAAACACATGCCTGACTTTTTTGGTCACCTTCCTGCTCTAAACGCGACACAACTTGTTGAGCACACAAATAACCTCTTCTGGCGAGCGCGCGAGATGGAAGCTAAATTCCATCTCGATTATTTGGTTCCCACGTTTACAGCATTTGAGTCAAGTGAGCCTCGAGACACCGTCTATGCTCTCCTAGCTCTTGCGAAGGACTCGCGCCCAACGGTCTACAAAGAGGAACAGACGGTCAATACTTCGGCCTCCATGGCCATGACGACGGCGGTCAGGGCATTTGGCAAGAACATGGTGGAACAAGATTACCATGTGGACTATGGGCTGCCCTTATCAGACGTCTATGTTGGCTTTACACGATGGGCGCTTGAGCGTTCCTCAGACAAAACCCGAGCCTTAGACATTATCTGCCGACCCTGGGCTCCGCCAACGAATGATGAACCGGACGAAGATAGCGAGTTACACTGGCGGGCCCAATTTACAGAGCAAGAATCTAAGCGAAAGGATGGGGATGGGTTGGACACCTTACCATCGTGGGTACCAACCACATCTGGGGCCGCCTTTGCCAGAGATGGAGCAAATGGAATAATGATTCGAAAAAACGCCGATACGCTGGTAGGTTTACCGACCCAGCGTATTTACAACGCTTCCGGAGGTCGCACGTATGCCAATCGCAGAATCAAACGCGGAGTGACCGATAATCTTCATTATCATAGCTTGTTTGTCAGGGGTTTCATTTTCGATAGTATTGATATCCTAAAGGAGGCATCTCAGCAAGGCAATATCCCATATCAGTGGGAAAAGCTCGGGGGAGGTAGAAAGTCTCTCACTGAAGAGTATCTTCGCACGCTCGTTGCCGACCGAGGCCCTACGGGTGGAAACGCGCCTAGACATTATGCAAGATTGATTAGGCACGCATACACTCAAGGTGTTCCCGGAGATGCTCTCAACACGGAAAAACAGGTGCATTTTGGCCATTCTAAAATTGTCGGCGAAGTTATGGCAAGGGTGCGGTCAGTAATATGGAACCGGAGGATGATGGCGACAAAAGGAACAGGGACAGGGGGAGGAAGAAGACTGGGTCTCGTTCCACAATCTTCCAAGAAGGGGGATTTGATATGCATCCTGGATGGCTGTAGTGTACCAGTTGTGCTGCGGAAATTCACCAAGATGAATACTGAAGTCGAGGAGGAAAGGAGGATCGCAGTGGAAGACGCTACTAGTGTTGTAGTCAAGCGTCTGAGGTCCCGCTTCGAGAAGAAGAGGAGGCAGGCTCATGCCGCCGCAACGAACAGCACAACGAACAGCGCAACGATCACCGCACCGATCACCGCAACGAACACCGTAAGCCTAAAACGTAAGAGAGAATCCTTCGACGACTCAACACCGCAGCCGAAGATTATGCCCACCACATCGTCCCCAATATCCAACGGCACAACTGGATTGCCGAGACCCGGCTCGGGCCACAGAGCTATAATGCAAAATAACGAAGCAGGACATGGGCACGGCCCCACAAATAACCTTTGGCTTCGGAGCGACCCAATGACTTTTTATCAAGTCATTGGCGAATGCTATATCGACGGCATTATGAACGGGGAGGCAGTTTCCAGCGAAAACGTAATGGTACTCTTTGAAACCCGATAATCTATCTACCTTTCTTCTGGGCGGGGGATCAGGCACAGTCTAAAGTGGGGAGCTAGGAGACCTAATTCAGGCTTGCCAAAGATATTAGGATCAGGTAATTGGGCGAAATGTCCGTTAGATGTGAGTAAGGTGAAGGTGACAAGGGTCTTGTACAGATACTAATTATTTAGAATTGTTGTGACAGAGACTCTTTGTTTAGTCTATCCTTAGGCGCGATCATAGTATAAGCTGCGTGGTAATTTTTATTTTTATATTAGGCTCTCTTTCCGATACCTTATCTTTGACACGAAGATAAAGTCACTGGGCGGATTATCAATAGCAATGGATTCTAGTTTAGGATGGCTTCTATGTACTTGGACTTTATCCCTGAGACTGACATGACTACAATATACTTCTTATAACAGCATCATATACACCCACCGTCAACTCTCGGATAAAGTAGATCGGCTCAGAATATGTAACTGAATTAGAGAAGCCGTGTCGACATCAAGCCTTAACTGCAGCGCAGCTGGGTACGCAAGACATGTGAACATAAAGCCCACACTGTCGGGTTCTTGTTTGCGATCCTTTTACCAGGGACTCAACAAGTGCAATGCAGTATTAGCTTTGGGTTAAGTCTTTGGCGGTACAGTGTCTTTATCCCTAGCTTAATGCACGTTGTCAAGTGATAGTATAAATATAAGAGTTGTGGTAGTTCAGGGATAACAAGGTCATTCACAAGCCTGTCGAACCCCTGATCTTGGCAGACTTACCTGGGAGGCGATAAGTACCGGGAAACATTGGTTGCTCCCCTGCGCCGGCGCCCAATGAAATTCACTTTTGCCGGTACTTATCACATCTATTATGACATACATAATACTTAAAATACCTAAATAGACGTGTGCATTGTATGGCTTACATTGTGCCTCTTTTTACTATTTGGGTAGGAAGTATGTATGTAAGGGACAAGCCGCAGGGTATCAGTATACACCTGTCCTATGTAAGTAAGGACTATTAGATACTTATCCTTCCGAAACCGTGCCCCCCCAAATCAAGCATTCCAGTCTATCGTATCTTGCGTTTTTAGGCCCAAATGGCAAGAAATACTACCCTGATCTCACTCGTATCTGTTTTTCTCTTATCCGATGAACCAAATAAAAATAAACAGTGGTAAGCAGAAACAGTCTTGGTTCCGATATCGCTGTGTTGAAATTGGCTGTTTTTCTATGTATTTGCATATCTACCTAACTCACTCTCGAACTGTACTAGATTTTAATACAATGCCTCGACCAAGAAGATACTGTGTACTGTTGAGACTGGGCGAAACGAAACGAAACGATACTGGGCACTGTAACGAAAACGAGAAATCTTGTTGGTCTGTTCCGTGGGGTAAAAAGAGAAGTGAGGGACATGCTATCACGTGACGGTAGCTCAATGCCTGTCGGCCGGTGAGGCTATAATTACCCAGGTGGGCAGGAGGAGGAATGTACATAAACTACACGCTCACCTGTGTATAAGTCAGAGAGAAATATGGAGGATAACAATGGGAAAGCGCGGGGAGCTCCCAGCTCGGAATAAAACGAGGTGGCACTCGTGTAAGTATGTAACAGAGTGGGAGTACCGTATAATCATATCATTCCTACCTTCGTTTCTCTAAGCGCGGCTATATGATTAATACCTACCTACATGAACTTCGTCGGCGTACCTACCTAAACCGATAGACAACTAAACACTTCAGGAATAGTGTGACTATCAAAACTATCTATAAGCTTGGTACCGATCTTGGGACAGCCTCCCTTCGAACTCTACCTCTCAAGGCTGCAGGTATTGACATGTTTACTCCCACAGATCACGACATTAACCCTTTCTCTAGGGCTGCGGGGAAGAGCCAGCAACATTCCGGGTCCGTTCGGCAAGCATCTGAGCTATGCGGTTCGCCTTATAGTTCTATAGAATAGAGGCCAAGTTAAGGTATTTAGATAACTTTAAAAAACCCTCCAAAAAATCCACACTATCGGCGGCAAATGCGAGTTCGGCCAGCCTAGTTGTGGATCCCAGCTCCGGGATATTGGGGTGTGTTACGCGGGTCAGACTAGACAAAGTTAGTTATACCATATGCCTACCTTACATACATCAAAGATAGGTAAATAATCCCCTAGCCCATTGTGACCGAGGAGTAGCATAGTCTATGATTACATAACACGACTACATCGGCTGTTCAGGGAATTTGGACCCCGGGCTTCTCTCACCTGTTGATGTATGTAAATCTACCTGATACCAGAGATAATTATTGCGTCAACAGTCGCAATACCGCGCATCCCTCTTATTATAGACCTACTCAGCTCTAGAAAAGGAAGGCACTCGGTAAGTGAGAAAAAAGAATAATAATTAAAGTCACAGACAAATAGAGAACATAAGACTTGCCTAAGTATTAAAAAGGGTAAATAATTATGTATGACTGACTACGTATTTGCCAAGGCTGGCTAACCGTCGAACTACGGGTGATTATGGAGCCAGAAATCCTTTTTCTAAAAAGAGCGAGCAAAATAAATGTTGGAAGCGCCGTTCGCGCCGTTTATAATCATTTCGTCATTCCTATAGTTTAGTGCAATACTTTACTCACCTTGTCTAATACCAGCACCAGAGCCTGTGTCGTGGTGTTATCACTGACAATTGTGTGCTGCAAAAAAAGAAGAGAGGCCAACGGAAACTATGCGCACATCAAGTGTATATTAGGTAGTTTATTTTGTTCCCATTCATCCGTCTTGTGATAATTAATATGCTCTGTTCTGTTCTGTCTCTGTGTGTGTGTGTCTATATAGAAAGGGACGTTCGTCCGTCTGTTCGTTCATTCATTCGGTCGGTTTATACTTCGCCATTGCCTTTGATATAAGCAAGTTTTATACTCTCACACATACACACACATAAATATCTGACTACTTTACCTACCTCTACCCGAGTAAGATTGTTCTTACTTTTTACTTGCTTACCAATATCAAGAACACTTCTCACCTCTTCGCCTCCTCCTACTACTTACTACACTACCGCATCCATCTACACACACCCCTTCCTCCTTACACATTCAAAAATGACAGAAACAGCCTCAGAAGTCTCCACAAAGGAAAGCCAACAACAACAACAACAACAACAACAACAACAACAACAACAACAACAACAACAAGAGCTCCTCCCAGCATGGGTTAACCCCGACCTAGACAGGCTACTGATCGTGCGTCGAGGGGGTTCAGGCTTGTTTTCCGCATCGGCCGAATCCCTCGTGGACCTACCTTCCGGCGCGCTATTCGCGCGCATCACAGGGGTGACGCCCAAATATTCCTTCGGCGGCGCAGACACAGACGCAGAGCGCACGTACTCGTCCGTGCAGATCGGTCGGACCCTCTCCGTGGAGCTGAACTCGGACCTGCTGTATCTGAACCACAGCTGCGATCCGAACCTGGAGGTCGATACGCGGGCCATGGAGGTGAGGGTCGCGCAGGGGAAGCATGTGAGGAAGGGAGACGTGCTCACGTACTTTTACCCGAGCACGGAGGCTGAGATCGTGCAGCCTTTCGATTGTCTCTGCGGTAGTGGAGAGAGATGTCTTGGGCGGATCAGGGGCGCTAAGGATCTTGGGAGGGACAGGTTGAAGGGGTATTTTTTGAATCAACATATTAAGGAGTTGTTCCTGGAGGACGCCAAGAACACGAATGGTACGAACGGTGCGGCTTAGAGGAGACAGGTTGGGGGGATAGATATGCTCGAATCATGTTGGAAACGCAATGGGGTGGTCATCTGGAGGCACTGGCTTTTAATAGACACGCAAGCATTACCGCTTTATCATTTCGATGTAGTTATTAGACTAGACAGGGTGTCGATAGAGGGCGGGTTTGATACCTTTCTTGAAGACTTTTAGAAATTTACCAATCAATTGACTATTATCACAATTCTTCTCGGTTTTTAGCTTTGAATATTTCATATACTGGATCAATCAATATGTTGATATTACACGTGCCTTTTTCATTTTCCTGGCCGGGGCCCTGAATCTTCAACCACGAGTTCGCCAGTCGACGCTATGTTGCCCCTTCAAAACGCCAATTATGTCGCTCTCTGCCCTCATAAGGAAGGCGTTGGGGGTCGATCATTGTGTATGTTACCAGCGTGTTTTTATTTCCTTGGCGACATCTGTCCTCTGATTTTTATTTTGATATTTCCTTTTGCTTGACTTAACAGCGGGAGAACTGGAGGGAAGGGAAGAGGTGAGACTTACTCTGCCCATTCACCCCGTCGCCAGCGAGTTCTTTGAGGAAACTTTCGTCTGAGATACTTCGGTAGTGAAACACGTCGATACAGTCGTCTTCACTGGGGAAGAGGAGGAGGAGGAGGGATGCTGTATTATCTGGATCCTGGATACATTCGACGAAGGGGTGCCTTCCCAGTTGAACAGCGTGGTAACCTGTCTTTAATATCATCTTCGAATCCTTGCCGATTGATGATATCAAGACTCAAGTCTTTGGCTTAACTTGCACCTGTCTTCAGGAGCTTATCCTTGACATCTTGGAAGACACGTTGAATAGGGGGGTGGGGGTGTGTTATCGCGCCATCTATACATGTTCCGCATTAGCACTACATAAATGTACTACTCCAGTGAGAGAACCCCGTAATAAGTTTCGCAAGAGAAACTGAGTGTGTCCCACCATTATCAAGAACACCAATAGTAAGCGAAGCTAGCGCATCGGGTGTCTGCTTCGAATCGGGCACCCTATATACCCTTATATAAAATTTCTGTGCGCCTGCTCAAGTGAAGTCTATGTATTCCACTTACCACCGTCCTCTCCAATACCAACCATAGCACCGCGCGAAGCCTGCAACAATAACAGGCCAGCAGCGGGAAAGGAGAGGGGAGGGGGAAGAGGGAACCCACCCAAGCAGACTATTCGACTATGAGGCGCGAGCATCATGCATACTTGTACGGCAGTGGTGGGCTGCCAAACCCTGTTGCGACCCTTATTCCTTGAGTCACCCTAGATTGAGAGGTAGGTAACTATCACTACGATGTCTAGGTAGTATAAGCTGGCAAGTCCTCTCTATATACCCTCAACTTCCTCGCATCAAATCTGCCACGCCTTTTTATTTTGTTGGATGGATTCTGCAAGAGTTTTAGACCTCTCCAGTCAAACCCAATTCGTACAACCCACGTCACAATTTAGGGACCTTTTCGTCAGACACCTTCCACTTCGATAATGCGCTGATTCAGCTGCCCTAGCAAGGCGATATGACACAAGTAAGGATGGCCTTAGGCCTCATAAAAAGCCTTTAGAAGTACTCGATTTTAGAAAAAAGCTTCGTTATTAAGGCAGATAAAGAATTTGTACACATGAGCTAATACATTATACAGCCAGGTATTCCGTTTCCCTTCCCATTCCATGCACCACGCTCTCCAGTTCTCCTTTTTTGTCAAAACCCTTCGGCCGCCGGGAGCCCCCCTAAACGCCGTGTCCTAATATTATAACCTTGGACTATATGAAGAGTGAAACGCATCGCAACATGACTATGAGGAAGAAAGGACAACAATTAAAGATACGGCATCCACAGTGCATCGCACTGGGCAAGGTTCATCGGATTCACCGCCCTTGCGATGAGGTCGATGACCGTTTGGTTGGCTGGAAGGCTACCAACTGGACTCTGTGCTAAGCTGAGCGCACGCTTGACAACCATGTCGCAGTTCGTTTGCACTGTCTCACGTAGCTGCGTCTCGTTGAGGTGAATTGCCCGATGGCTGCTGGTGAACCAGAAAATCACCTCGTCTCGCACAAGGAGCGTCAACGCGTGCTCAAGTTCGAACTCGGGCTCTGTCAGGCATCTAGCGATGGCCATAATCGAGCAGCTAAAGATACCTTCGGTCGCCAACGGGCCCATGAGCGTCTGGAGATTGGGCGAGAGCCGGAACGGTACCGGCTCCGGGTTGTGGAAGAAAGGCTTGCTGGGTGCCATGAGCGACATGAGCTCCGAGCCCCATATCTTCCCTGATCCCCGCGCGATATTCATCTTGTGAGGATACCGGCCCGTCATGTACAAAATGTAGGTCATGAAAGTCAACGTGGATAGCTGATACGAGAACCGCCGTCGGAATAGCCAGAAATCCGAGAATTCCGGGAAAATGTTTTGGAAATACTCGAGCGCGACAGTGTGAGGCACCCATTTTTCTTGGATTGCCGTGAAAACCTCGAGGCGTGCTGTTGCCGTATGCTCTGGTTGTTTCTGCTCGCCCATGTTAGTCGGTGCTTGCATGTGCCATTCCCCCTGCCTAGAAAGACTTACCGTGCCCTTCGGATCGATGAGCCCCCTTAGTTTCTCCATGGTGAACATGACCGGTTCATCCTTCAACATTCCACTTCGCCGGCAGTGATCTTCATATACTCCCTGTAGAGTGATGTACGACGTATCCTCTTGTACGATTCTTATGTGCGGCGCCAGGGGAATCATCAAGGGAACGGTGAACTGGAGGTCGCGTCGACGACTCTCCTTCTTCTTTGCTAGGGTCTGGTTCAGGTGCCGGAACAACTGTAGTATTCTCTCTTCTCGGCGGCAATGTCGAGCAGCGGGGTGTTGAATGGCAAATGGGTGCACGCTCCCATCGTGACCGCGTATTGTGAGCCTGCGATGAGACACGCCAATGGCCCTCACGAGACCGACGTTGGGGAGGAACCGATCGATACGGATGAAGTCTTGATTCTTGTCTTTGTGTTGGAGATACTGCCCGGGCACCTCGACGTCATCAAACTTAAGATACCTAAACTCGCTGAGATGGCGGGAGAACGACTCCAGAGGGGCAGTAGGGTTCCTGCGATCTAGCTTCTCCTCGAATTTATCGCGCCATTTGCGCAGTTTGTGAATATATTCGTACATGGTCGGTTTGACCGTCACAAAATCTGCCTCGAAAGACGTCTTGATATGTGCTGGAAGGATCGTCTCGGCAAACCTCGTGATATTTGTCTCCGTTGCGCTCGGCAGTTTGACATCTTTAGCGTACGAGACGGGCATCCGACTGACATAGGCCAACCCATCATTAAGCAATGCGACAATGAGCCGATATGCGTCTTCGTCAGGAGGACACTTGAAGTACTTCTGAATCTGATCCACCATCGTCTCCATCGAAAGAGCGAGAAGAGGAAATGCAGTTTTGAGCACTGACATGATCTCCTCGGTGAGTTCCCAAGGAGGTTTCTTTTGGCCGGCCGTCGCGGAGGCGGCGTCCTTGGCGGGTGGCTGTTGCTGCACCACCGGCTGCTGCTGTTGTTCACCGTTAGGGGCAGATGCGGGAGCGGGGACCGGGGTAGGAGTGGGCGCAGGAGCAGCAGCAGGGGTCGGAGCCGCGCTGCCATTGGCGACTCCGTTCGCCTCAGCTGGCTCCGTCTTGGGTTGGATATTGTTCTCTCCATTGGATGTCTGTGGCCTAGATGATGCCTCGGCTTTGTTCTGGTTGGCTTCCTGCTTGGCCTGAGATGGAGAGCTGCTCGGCTTCCCGTTCGAAGCGGCCGATTGAGCGCGTTGCCGAGCCTTCTCCTTATTCTCTTGATTTTTCTTGATCATGAGCATATCCTCCCGATTCGTCCTGAGTTGGAAATAGAGAGACTGCGGGTAAGCTTTAGCAATCTTGAGAAGAATCCCATGAACTTTCGGTGCTTCTCTATGACCGAGGCCAGTGAGCAGTTGTGGAATAAACGTTATCCAATACCACACAGGCGTTTCCCCTTTGTAATCGTCGAACCCTGCAGCGATTGTCCCGTTGGAATCGTCTAGACTCAACAGCCAGAGTATCCGTGCAATCAACTTCCGAGCTTTACCGCTCTTGTAGCTGCCGATAGCCTGGAGGTACGAAGTGACAGCCTGTCGGGCAGAATTCGTATCCGACGGGTCCGACTTGAATTTCCGGTCGTTAAAGTAACCCCACTCAGCCCATGCCTTAGGCTTGCCAATATCGTAATACAACGCCGTGCCATATGCCGCGTCAGCCTCGTTGTGCTGCCCCAACCTCTCCAAAAACATGCCCTTAAGGGTGTAGAACTCGGCTTTCTGTTGGTTGTTGAAGTAATTCAAATTCGTATTATTGATGACGTCCAAGCCGCTGGAGAGTTCGTCGGGATTTTCGTAGTGACACCTCGCTTGTTCTCGCAACTTCAGGAACGCTTCTTGAATCTCAATGTTAGGAAGAGTGTAAATGCGGCTGAGCTGGTTTATGCAGACTTCGGGGAGGTTATGTTTTCGGGCAACATGCGCAAAACGATTGATAATCCAGGCAGTCTCATGATAACCGCGATATGCGAAGGAGGCTCCGCTCGCGTTTTGTCCTTGTTGAGGTAGCAGCTGTAAATAGGTGGCATTAATCAACCCGAAGATGTGCTGTCGCCAGGTGACCAGGTCTTGCCAGTCCGTAATGTCATCCCACGTATTAGGCAGGCGGTCTCTCCACGCGCCAAGAAGAAGTTTCAATTCGCCCGACTTGACGTCCAAGTTATTCCGGTCGGTATTGGCCAGGCTCTGGCAGATGACACTGGCATCATGAAGCTCTACCAGCTGTTGGAAATTATGCAGCATTGGAATGTGGGCGGCGGTAAGACGCTTGGGAAGCTGATGCCACTTCCGGATAGCCAGCTGGATGGCTTCGTCGCAGACACGGTTGAACTCTGGGAGGGTTTCTTGTTTGTTGTGGAATTTAAGCAAAGACATGAATCCTTGGAAGAACGTGCGCCGCGAGGTTGGCGCATCCATTACTCCCTTGATGAGCATGTCCAAGCCTTCGCGATGTTCTTGATTTTGCCACATATCGATGTTTCTCCAGGCGCATTCGAGTAGTAGATCCTGTAAGTTTTCATGTTTGGCGAACTCCTGCAAAATATCCCACTGTTGAAGCTTTTGTGCACACAAGACCCAATGATCTTCCCAAAGCATATATTCCCCTTGGGAGAATGGAATCACACCTGTACGAGCCTTGACTTGCGCCGCTTCGTACATCTTCTGCGCCTTATCCCACATTCCGTTTTGCTCATACGAGAGTGCGGCGTTAGTTTCCACAAACTGGCATCGTCGCCGCCACGTCCCGTAGAAGAGATCATCCTCTTTTAGATTAGAGTACAGCTCGACTAGTGCATCGAGATTGCTCTCGCGAACAGTAGGTGAGTCCATCTCAGGCCTGATTGCGGATTTTTCCAGCTGAACCATGGCAGTGTACCAAGCATCGTATGTCTTCGCTCCGAACTTCATGATATGTGGGGGCACCTTGCATTCAGGCCACGCTTTAGCTGCACCAACTAACATGGTCTGCACCACGTTCGGCCGTCTGTCCATTTGGCGAGAATGATAATCCTTGGAGAGCAGCATAACGAGACCTTTCTCAATCTCGGTCTTCTCCTCTCGAGCAGTTGCAGCCCAGAACATCGGGAATAACGCCACCCAGAGCTCATGAGATAGATCGTTGTCGATATGTTGCAGCTGGGAGATCGGCTCTATCACATCTCTTAGCTTGATCTCGCCGAGTTCGGTAACAAAGCGTCGATGGTTCGCCATGAATGTCTCGTACTTGTCGTCTACCATGGCGGCGGGTTCTCGAGGATCTTTAGCGTAGGCGCCAAACACTAGCGATGCTGGGAGCGTCCGGAAATCCTCCTGGTGGAGTTGGATATTGGCATTCATCTCCACGGCCCCAAGAAGGAGTTGGCAAGCCTGAGCCACCCAGTAGGAGTCTGCAAGTGTATCCCAGTTTTGTTCCGTAATCACGTACGACAAACGAGCTGTTGCCGTCTTGGAAAGACTCTTGTCGAAGATGGACATGAATCGATTGCGCATCTCGACGTCTTGCGCACGAGTTCCGATCAAGAAGGCATGTTCCATACGAACGGTAAGTTCGGTCCGCGTAATCTTCGGATCTTCATAGATGCGTATCACCAGGTCAAGGAATTTTGTCAGCATAGTCGGGTCATTCCGGTGCTCGAAAGAGAGCATCTTGTGTAGCACAGCCGTCTTTTCCTTGAGTGTCGGCCAAGTGCCTTCGGATCGGAATACCCACCCTTCCACCATTTCCAGGATTTTTTCGCAGAGCGCATTGTCATTGTTCTGCGACTTCTCCACGAGGGTGGCTAGAACACTCAGGAATGGCCGTCGATTGTCAGCCAAGCTCTCCATACGCATGGAAGTTACTTCAATGGCTTTGATCATGAGATCCGTCTGAATCTTCAGGTCGTAATCAGTCATCTCCCCATTCTGTGCATTCTGGTCTTGAGAGCGCATCAAGTTAGCCGTCATTTGATGAGATGCTACGCTAGTCCAATGCTGAACATGTTCCCTGGCGAGCTTCATTTGTAGGGCCTTCATCAACGACGGTATATGCGAATCAATGACTGTGGGCTTACGACGACCTATCGACCAGAGGATGTTGACACCAGCCCCATAGTGAGAATTGGTCATAGTCTCTGTTGCGAGGGCTGACATGAAAGTGATGATTTCGGATGTAGGCGTTTCGGATTCGCCTTCCGCATCCGCATCTTCCATAGGAACATCTTCTGGCACAGCATCGAGAATTCGCTGTGCGGTAGACTTGATGGTACGACCACCATCATATTCTTTGTTGGCGAAATGTAAACAGTCTTGAATCTCCGGGTTTTCCGATTTCATACATTTCTCGAGAACTTTTTGGATGTTTGGTAGGCTCCTCAAGATCCATTCGTCCGATTTAGAATTAAGGATGATGCGAACCACTTGTAGCGTATTGATGATATTGGTTATAAACTTCTCATCGTAGTTATCCTTATCGGACGGATCGGCACTGAGTATCTTGGCCGTCCGTTCACTCGCCAGCACTACTTCGGTGATGGTGGGGAACAAGTCTACGTCTAGATCCCCCCAGCACTGAGGCTGCAGCAGATTGTAGAGAAGTGCCATTGCCTTCATACAAGGTTCGGCAGAATGAGATGGTAGGACGTGTCCGGAGAGCGTGGTATCTCTCGGCTTCGCTGAGGGGAGCTTGTATCTCTCGTTTAATTGAGCGATGAATTCGATCAGGTACTTGACCATCTTGAGGCGGAACGCCTGGGGGATTTGGAATTCGGCTCTTTCAACCGGAGCGGTTTGTCGGGCGGTTGGCGGCGACGCAGTTGGCAAGTCGCTCTCCAGTTTCCGTTTCTTGAAGTTGGGAGATTCGGATAAAGCCCTAGGCGCGCTAGGTTCACCTCCAATCCGTCGTTGTTCCCATTCCCAGATTAACCACATCATTTTCAGTGCGAGTTTCTTGCTCTCATTAGAAGACGTTTGGGGCGAGGAAACCTTCCGTAGCGAGGTAATAATCAAAAGAGCAAATTTATCTCTTGATTCATAGAACAATTCGGGGTGTCTGACAAGGAAATGGAAGATGTTAGTCATTTGCTGAGCGTTCTGCCCTTCTTCTGCCAGAATGCGTCGCGGGGCCATGGCCCATACGGCATTGCGGTCCCCTGGGACGGTGTTGCATCGCTTGCGAAGCACAGGAGCCATAAGCTCTAACGCTTGAGTGACAAGCGCCCGCCCCTCATTCTGGTTTGTCCTGAGAAGGGAGTAATACACCTGCGTCACGATTTTAGGGGGTGTTTCATAGTGGGCGATGAAATACCCGATAACGACGTATGCAGCATGTTTATTGATGACATCGTCTAGTCGAATGTAGGTCCAACCAAACTTGATAATGTCTTTTCTGGCGTCTTGTAGGATGGCATGGTGGTATTTGACGAGCATGGCAGAAAGCTGCAATACTTCCATCCGGGTGTGGTCGATTCCTGGTTGGGCCAGGTCCTCTTGGGGGTCCCCGAGATTAACTTTCCATATCTTCGTGTTAATCGACTCAATGACAGATCTGTCCATGAGCCTGTGGGGGCGAGCGGGGTTTGAAGGATTCCAGTGTCGCATGACGTCCATGGCGACTATGGGATTGACTATGTTGCGAAGCAGGAAGCACTTAGTCTTCTGACCGACGTTTTTGCCTGCGTAGATATCGAGACAGCGCATGATAATTGACCTCCAGTACTCCATAGAATCGCTGCAAATCACATGGGTGTAGAGATAAGCAAACACGGACGGCGTCATCCGTAGCTCTTCCGATGTAATCGAATCGATCAGACTGAACAGAGGGTCAAGATCTCTGGGTTGCAGCGATAGCGATTTGGTGAGAATGCCCATCAGCTGCTCTGCGGCCTGGTCAGCGGGCAATCGCAGGTTCGGGTGAAGGTTGTTTAATCGAAGGTGGCGCTCTAACTCTTTTCCGATATGTTTCAGTGCATTGATGATCTCTTTGCGCTCCATCCAGCTCTGAGTGTCTTCAAACTGGCTCAGTGAGTTGAGGATATTGACGGTGTTGATGGCCACAGTAAATTTGGTCTCCCTGCCACTATTCCACGTTTGGCTGCACAAAGACATCAAGGGCTCAAGATTCGCTGCTGCGTGATCGCGAAGGGGCTTGCTGTCCGCGTGAGAGAGTACTTGGGCGAGAAAACGTCCATACTTGATATCTTCCAACTTTGCAGTAAGGAAAGTCCAGACTTCAGCCGGGTACCTGTTGAGGAACTTGTATAAAGGAGGACGGAAGGGACTGTGGTGAGTGCGTCGCAATCTATCTTCAAGTTCGAGGCAAATATCGATCAGCCTTTCTTTAAACTGCTCGGCGGCCGATGGCAACAGATGGAAGATGTTGAAAACTGCAGTGATTACCTTCATCTGAGCGTTTTGCTCGAAGAAAGTGAACGACATCTGCTGGAGAAAATTTGCATCGGCCAGTACCTTTATGTGATCCAAGAGTCTAGCCCCTATTTCCACTTTGAAATACGTCGTCAAGAGACGCAGAAGCCGCGCCAGGTTGTCCAGCCCATGAGTACTCAACCGTTTAGGATCCTGTAAGTTGGCCAAAACAGGACGGAGACCCTGCTGAAGTAGATCCTTAGGCAGCTTGTTAGTTTGTAGCAGGACAGCTTTGATGGCGTCATTAGCAGCATCGATGGTGGGTTTTGACTCTGAATACAGGCACTTGAAGAAGACAGACACGATTCTGGTTCGAGTCGGATTGTTCTGGCCTTTTTGGAACTCGTCAAAGCTCATGGCCTTGCTCAGAATCCTGATGCAAGCGACCCTAAGATTGACTATCGATTCATGCGTTCGAAATTCCGCAGGTTTACCGGCCAAAGACTCGTCAGTCGCGTCGGCCAAAGCAAGAGACTCCATGAGCAGGCGGTTAAGGTGGTCGTCAAAAGACACGAAGTCATTTTTCAAGCTCATATAGTAGGCGATGGCGTCGATGTATCCGATTTGAGTGGCAAATGGCAAAGCTCGCAAGGGCTTTGCATATATGGGTGACAAAAGGCGTTCCTTGTGTGGCTCGACTAGTTCCCAAATCTCTGCATTGGTCGCCTCGGCGATGATTTCGAGGGACCTTCGTGCTGTACTGCGGACATGCTTGTTCATATGGGACAGCTCGTCATTGAAGATCATGCATATCTGAACCAGTCTCTGGGACCGGAATTGTGGCTGGGTTTGGGGCTGTGATTGTCTAGGTGGCGGCAGCGCATCCTCCTTTCTGACGTTCTTGGTGATGCGTCGTAGGAGAGCCTCAAGCGTAATTTGCGCAGAGGTGCGGGTTTTATCTGGGAGATCCTGGGGCATATCCTTAACCACATACATCAGGGCCCTGATGAACTCAACTTGTTTCCCAATGAACCAAGCGTCGCCAAGTTCCACCTCATCGAGAAGATATTTGATACCAAGCGTGCCACCGGCTTTTGTAAACCACTCTTCCTCAAAACACGCATGACAGAAGGTTCTGCTCAAATGAACAAAGAAGCTCAAACGGGAGACATGGCTCGGACTTCCGAATATGGTGGCCGTAGAATCGTAGACTGCCCTCACAGCCCGGAAGGCAGCATCTCTGACCTCTGGGAGCTCAGAAGCGAGCGACTCCACGATGGCATCTGCGAGAACGCGCGCATCGATGAAAAGGGGGCCCTCGCCAGCCTTGGGGTCAAACGGGCTCTGATCCTTCTTCAAATCAACTAGGGCACGGCCGATCTCAATGATGGTGAAATGCCGGCAGACGTTCATTAAGAATACATCGGCCTCCTCTCGAAATTCGGGAATCGATTCGGTGAACATTATAGCTTTTATCAATCGCTTCATAGTGGCATCTTCCTCGTTCTTTTTAACAACAGACCGTTCCTTGTTCGGCGTGTCGAACATGGCGAAGTCAGCCGCCGGTTTTTTAGCCAGGAAGTCCTGGGCCTGAAGGCGAACGAGCCTCGGAAGTTCTTCGGGCAAGTGGTCAACACCGATACGCAGCTTGATCTGGGTCTTGATGAACTGCAATGCTTGCTTTTTATAATAGCCGTCCTGTGGTTTAGCGGTGTTGAGTTTCGATGGCTTCGGGATCTCCATCAGTTTGCGAATTGCGACATCAATTCCAAGTGATGCGGGAAAAGCACGGTCTCGCTTGGAGCCAATAAGGCGCATATCAAAACTCGAAGGATCATCGGCATACCGCTGGTAGTTTACCGGAAGAGTATCGGTCATAAACTTACGGTTCCTGCCCCCGAGCTTGCCAAGAATTCTCATGGTAGTATGGGCGTGGAAATGGCTATATGGATGAGGCTTGAGGTGCTCAAACAAAGCATTCATCAACTCCTCGATGACTGGCGCCATGATCGGATCAAGGTAATCTGCCGTTAGATTGTCGACACATAATTCCAGGGTGCGAAGGCCCTGGCCGACAAGGTCTGTCCCAGCTTTAAGAGCTACAACCAGAGGTCGCATTAAGAAGCTCAGATGTGGCAAAAGGTTACTCAAACGGGCAGGAACTGTTAGACAAAGCTCGACGTAAAGATCACGCTCTGCAGGCTTTCGAGCCGCCATGAGCAAATTATTAAGTACGTCAAGCAACATCTCGAGCAATGGCAAAATCTGCTTATAGAGATGCTCGAATTTTCCGCCTCCGATACTCCTGAACAAAGAGCGGAGCAGCAGGAAGTAGTTCATGGGTTCATCAGCTTTTGTCGACAGATCGATTGACTTTGTCACGATGTCTACAACGTGCGGGAGAAGCACCTGCTCATTCTGCGTCGCAAATAGGGTAACCGCCATGAAAGCCAATTTGAAGAGGCGGAGCAGAATTGACGATTTCTTGACATCTGCGGAGCCAACATCATCGATTCTTCCCATTAGAAACTTCAACAGCATTCCACAAAAACTAGGAGAAGTTGCTTCGCTGGCGAGAAAGAATTGAGGAATATGCAACAGCGCCGTATGCTCAAAGATCATGTCATAGAGGTGGGGAATCTCTTGTTGGAATACCTCATGGAAAGTCGCCGGATCAATGCAGTGGAAAACTGTGGCGAAAGTCTCCAGTAACTCCTTCTCATCCTTGCCAGACGATATCATGTAGAAATTGGCCATGTACTCGACCGTCGAAGTATACTGACCTTCAGCAGTAGGCTTTTCGATCTCGGAATAATATCGGAAGACGTAAGCACCCTCGCGAAGGAGCTTGACAATAACCTTCACTTCTTCCGCTGTGAACCCGTATGAGACGTCCTGCCAGTGCGCCGGAGCGTTCTGCGGGTCGATATTAATAGCTGCATTGCAAGCCTTCAGTTGATAGAAAGTATTCTTCAAGCCATTCATCAGGTTTTTGAAGAGGAATTTGTTGTCCGCCACGGGGTCCGCATTCCGCTCTCGAGGGTTCGACGTTTTAATGGGCATCGCAGTGAAAATGTCAATCTCGTCCCATTCAGGACGCTCCTCGCCTGCCAGATACGCCCCGGCTGCCGAATCAGTAGCCTGTTGGTCATAGAGCTTGGAAAGCCTGACAGCATTTAGATACTGCCTGTTCATCGCAGCGAACTTGTCTCCGATAGCATTAAGAATCATCAGGAGATAGTGCCGAGCGTCGACCTTGTCCTTCATCTTAGCGATGCATTCGGCCATATTCAATAGAAGCTTTGCGCTCATTGTCTGAAAGCTCGTCCCCGGAAAGTTGTCTTGCAAGTTCTTCGTGTATACTTCAACCGTTTTGCGGATCTGTTCTGGTGTGAGGGCATCGCGCACATGGTGTATCAAGTCTGCTAGCATGCTATACGCCAATGGCCTCATAGTGTCATATACAGTCAGGCCATCGCCGATCAGGGTCTTCTCCTCGAGTAACTCGTCAATCTTTGGCAGAAATATCTTTCTAAAATTGAAGTTGATGATATGACGAATCGCAACCAGGAGTTCCTTGCGAGCTGCTGACTTCTCTCGGGGACAGTCCTTCAGCAGACGGACAACAATCTCAGGTAACGTCGGCAAGAAGTCGGTAAGCTGGCTCGAGTACTGACGTAGAAGATACGCCAAAAAGCTCATGGTCTTAACTTGGGCCGTGATGAATTCCCCAAAAGCTGCTCGATTCTTGATGCTTGGGCTAACTCCGGTAAAAACCACGCCTCTAGCCTTGGCTTCGATGTGAGCCTGTTCCTGCGCCTTCGCCTGGAGGCATAATACGGACTTAATAAGAGGAACGAAGGCTTTGACATTCTGTTGGATGATGCTACGATAGGTCTGGAAGACCGAAACCACGATAATTGGACATTCGGATAAGACCTTAAATGAATGCATCCCTTTCAGCAATGGGCGGCTCTGCTGCTGCAAGTCTTGGCCAATATCCATTACAGAGGCAATCGGCGATCCGGGGCGGGGTGACTGAAAGTTGGTTTGTGTGCTTCCGGGTGTTGTAGGCGGTCCTGAAGCATTGACGGAAAGGGCTGTGTTGTCTAACTGTTCCCGAACAACTCTCTCCATCTGCTCAAACAGCTCTTGGATGAGGGTCAAGAACGGCTGGACCCGGTCGTGCAGCACTTTTGGCTGATGGCGCATAATATCGGAGATGATCTTCACACATAGTGTCGCATTATCTTCATTGTCGTTACGCACTAGATTCATAAGAAGATCAACGATTTCTTTCGCATATGGCTCGAAGGGCTCCGTAGGTGTCTGGTGAGTTGGTAGCCGATGGAGTATTTCGAGAACGCAATGGCGAAGTTTCTGGGTTTATGTCAGCTTTGAAAGGCGCGAGACACAAACAGGAATACTTACCTGTTCTACTGATGTATTCTGGAAGATGCATGGCCCTCGTAATATGTTCACGACCAGGGGCATGATCCGAGCAAGGAAGTGGGGATATATAGGTCCATTGGTGTAATGGTCGAGGCTGTCTCGCAGCGAACAGGCAGCTTCATATTTGGACTTTGGTTCTAAGATTACCGGCCGTTAACAGCAAATTTGGCGATAACAGGACGCGTGGTGTAAGGAACGAGGGTGCGGGCTGAGCTCCTAAGATAGTTAGAGCAGAGGGAAAGAGACGTACCAAGTTCTTGAACAGTCAATCTCTTGACTATGTCCTCAAGCTGCGTTGTCGACATGATGGCAGCTCCTGCATATGTGCAGTGCCTTGCCAACAAATTTCATGCCAAATCCTCAGGACATTCGGATGCACCAATTTACCGTAACGTCTTTGGAACTGTCGCGGAACGAGGCTGAACGGGAGAGGTAGGCGAGCGACGGGTTGTGGATGATAGGTGGAAGAGGCAGGTATGTTGCGCTGCTAGTACACGCCAAGTAGGTATGCGATGGAAGAGCTGGGTACTGGCCTCCCACAAGGCAGGTATTAAACGAAGGAGAATGTATTGTCAAACTCCGGTAGTAGTAAAGGAACGAACAAGTGCAATTCGATTGACTTGAGGGGTATCACGAAAGAGAATAGAAAGGAAGTTTTAGAGGAGAGAGCTACTAGTGTACAGAAGCTAAGTTCAACACCTCCCAGAGATGTAGGCAGGCAGGTACGCAAGTTAGGTAATGGCAGCTTGAAACAAAACTTCGGGCGCATTCGCACACGGGAGCACTCTGGGGGAGTCGCGACGCCACTATGTACATATACAACGCTAGGCCTTAGTGTTTTCCCGAAAACTCTATAGCATGATTGGTCCAACTCTTTCCAGGCGGAGGGGTATAGTGGGACTACAGTTTATCGATTGCATGCCCCAGTTGTGTTTGCAGGGATACCGATATCCAGATAATAGGTAGGTAGGTAATGTAGGTATGTAGTTAGGACATGAGCTTGTAAAGACCTTAAGTTATTAGAACCTTCGGACGCAATTCTGTTGGTGATTTTTTAGTCCTTTTTCTATAGTGACTTACATTTCATGTCGAGCTCCTGGCCCAGCTAGCTATTGTAAGAGAGACATGGAAGATTCTAGCACCTTAAAAGTACGTGTAATCAATAGCAGAAGTGTTATGCTTTTACAAGATTTGCTAGGTACAAATCTGTATATGTGTTGACCTTCTACAGCTGTAGATACCTAGGAATATGCCTACCTGTTAAGTACTTCCCTAATAAAGTAAAATCTATAACATGTGATAGATGCATAGGTACCTAAACTGCCTAAGGACTTCTTCTACCTCTTATGAAAAACAAGAAGTAATAATAAACGGTTGATGTTTATAGTCCCATGAACTATATAAAGTATATACTTGTATAGTATCATGTAAGTAGGTACCTGGGTAGGCAACTTTGTTCCACATAGCACTTTCTATTTTCTTAGCTGCATCATCTTGCCCTTGTTCCATGCCTATACCTATTATAGTACTTACAATAGGTAGCTTAGGAGTCAGGACGCAAAGGTGTTCTCTGTAACTTTATGTTACCTACTTAAATAAGCATATGTAGGTATTAAGACAGGTTAGTTTCCTTGATGGACTTTCTATTATATTTCCTACATACATGTAGGAAGAGACAGTTAACAGAATAAGGATACACAAATAAATACCTCTTACAACATGCAAGTGATAATGTATGCCTAGTGTCCTAGTTAGGTACCAATGTAATGTAAATTTAAGCTTTGTAGGTATAGCCAATCTAATTATAAGAATCATGTTGCCTATAATATTTAATAAATTTATAAGATAACTAATTAACTAACTAGTTAGTTAAACTCTTATTAATAAAAGAATATGTAAGTACAAGTTTTGGCCCTAGAAAGGCCACTTAATAAGGAGTCAAAGAGATAGAGTTATTTGTTAGCATGAATAGCTGTTTCCTGCAAGGGGGACTATCACATTGCGCAGAAAGCGCAGATGGAAGCGCCCTAACGCAGTTTGCAAGGCATATATATACCTTCTCCCCAAACCTTGCAACTTACAGCCTTTATCTAAGTATCTGCACCCAAACAGAGACCCAAAGCTTGTCTGCCTGTCACTCCGCAACCGGACTGGAGCTACATAACTGCCTACATATATAACATCGTTAGATCATACTTATTTGACCTACTCTTCTGCGACCATTTATCGGAAGGAATTAAACGGCTTCATAACTAGTTCGGCCACAAAGTAAGTAAATACAGAGTACTTTGGTGACTCCAGAGACGAACAAAGTTCCTTACATGTGACGCGCGGGGCTGATGGCTGGCATAGGAGCTCTTATCTCCGATCCGACTCAGAATAGGTGCATACAATGGGTAGCGCGGAGGATGGCATACACGCAGCCTTCTTTTATGGTGAGCTTAGCTTCGTATATATACCTATAGATGTGAGTGCCCTTATGAGCTAACTTTCGGCAGGCACATTGGTAAGGACCTAGTCGTCCGTCTTCTACCTACTACGAATGTCCGTAGCGAGGGGCTGTAAGGCTTACAGAGTTCCGTACGTTACGTACGTACCTAGATGGCCCCTGAGGTCTTCTTCACCGTCTGCTATCGATTCGCCAGCGCCGAAAATGTTGCGATGCTAAGAAGCCTGCACAAGTTCCAGCCCGCGATTCTTCACGGATACTGTCGTCGGTGAGTCTCCGACCCCTTTTCTTAAGTATGAACCGTTCGTTTGGTGCAAAACCTACAGTTCAGTGGTCGGTCGAATCCGACTAGCGAGCGAGTGAATCAAATAATGTATGCTGATAAGCTGCTTATTTGGGGGCAGTCGCGTGCAATATGCAGACTATCCCGGCATCACGCTAGATCCGGACCATGAAGTCAGAGGCATGTACGTAACCGGTCTGACGGACGCGAACATGCACCATCTCGATATTTTCGAGGGCTCGGACTACGTGCGGAAGACGGTCAAGGCACGGCTTTTGACCAAGGTCGGCGACGACAAGGGAAACGGGAATGTGGAGGGGGAAGAAGTCGAGTGCGAGGTGTACGTCTACCTCAACAAGTCGAGTCTAGAGGATCGCGAGTGGGACTTCGAGGAATTCCGCACGCAGAAGATGAAGAGCTGGACGAGAGAAGACTATGGGTTTGCCGATAGCGAACACTTTGAAGCACAGGCTGTTGACAATGAAGAGAAGGATGCGGCGGTTTGTATGTGTCTCGGCCTTTGCTTTACAGAGGAGCACTCCTATTTCGGCCAAACTAGCTAACGTCCACCACAGAGATCAACAGTGATATACTTCATAGAATAATCAGGGATAGGGCAACACCCAGATCATGCGTTACGAGGTGAAGGTCGGTGTCTGAAGGGGTATCCGAAGCCCAGATTGCACGCCACTGCAATCATTGTTGACGCCGGAACATTTGGTGCCTTTATAACGTCATAGATACCAGCCGCTAGATAATACTATAGACGTATCAAAACCGAAAGGCTTACTATTCTACTACATAGTTAAGCTCTGCAAGCCTTTTTCGGCTTGTAGATAAACATATTTTGACACTCCGATAAGCTCATGTTGATGGTAGAGATCTTCACCACTTGGCTATCATGACATTGATGCCCAGCCATTTATACTAGCCCTATTGATCTACGCCGAGGAAGTACTGAGGAGTGCATTCAAAACATCATGAACACCGGACATAATAAGCCCCGTATCTCGTCAGTCCCGATCAGGGCGAGGATCCGAAAGTCCGGTTATAAGAAGTATAGCTACCTAGAAGTATCCGTTTGTAAGCATCGTAACCTTCTTTGATACACACCGCACCAAACAGGCTGCGCAGCCTTACCGCGATACCACCACAGACTCGTAGACAAGAAGTGATCCTACAGAGCTGTCGTGTCGTGGTTGCCATGCCCAAATGCTTCTGGGTCCCAAATATCTCTTAGTCAATCCTTGGACACATCCATCTTTCTCCTTTCCGGCGGCACATAGGATCACCAGCGGCGTTACAGAATAAACATTTATAGCATGTTGGTCATTTTTGAATGCTACTGGACATTGTAAATCAATGTAGCTGTTTGAAAATCACAGATCCATGTGCAATTCCCGACCCCGATGCTACTCACGAGTGTGGACATGGATATTGTACTCAGTGGCGCCGGCAGACGAACGACAGAGCAAGCCGATATCTTAACAGTTGGGCAATTCAGCCTTGACCCATCCCCGCACTATCTCATTACATCTACCTTTGTTTCGGAGTTTCGGCCATCCGGGCAGTACCCAACATGAGCGTTCGTATCATGTACCTATGCCGTCCTTGAATAAGTGCTTTTTAGGTTCATCTGCCACCACCGACTCTTTCGCATCGTTCTTAGGTTGAGACCTAAATATCAACACGTGGTTCGAGATCTTGCCCCCGTGACTGACAAAGTTTAGTTATAGAAACAAAAGGAACCAACAATGTTGATACCACGTGTTGGCAATATGTTTCAGATTCAAGGCTGTCGCGAGTCAAGAGGCGTTATTGACGAAAAAAAAAAGGTCGGGGTCTTTGGGGTCTGTAGCCACCCCGCAAGCCACCAGTTGTTTGACATGACCATGACCTTGGGCTTTGGGACCCGCGAAACAGAGTCAGAGTCAATGACAGCTCTAGTTTACGGAAACTTTGTCCCGTACGATAAGCCAACAGCCTTATTTTCTTATGTAGTAGATAAGAGCCTTATTTGTTGTTTTAAGTCAAGAAGGGATGGCTAACGGAGTCGTGCAAAACCCAATGTTACGTAGCTTCAGTAGTAACTCGGACTCTGCTCTTGTTTGGGGTCTAGCACAAAGGACCATCTACCAAGCAGGTACGTGCAGATAGCGTGAGTTCAAACTTACGAACAAAATGACCAGCAAGTAGGTAGGTAACTAACCTATCGGCCAAGCTTCTGAAAAGAATAAGCAAAAATATCGACTCTGAAACACACCTAACCAAAAGTTCGTTGATGCACTTGGCAATGTAAGGTACAGAAGCACCCGCTTTGAAAAAATATTCCCATCTTATTGACGGGGGGGAGGGGGGAGAATGCCATTCTGCCAATGTAATGGCAGGATAATACGTATGATTTTCCTTGGAGACCCTGCACAGTAGCGCCGTTTCACAATCGGGCGGGTATGCTAAGGTAGCCGCCAATGGGGCACGCATTCTGCGCTTCAGCGACGACGTCCGGTTATTTCGTCTCCTACTGGCTAAAAGGGACCAGAGATCCCCCCTGATTTCAGCGACGCAGGGTTGTTTTCCGAGTCTTTCTTTCTTCAGCGATGGTGAGTGACGGCATTTCATAGGCTACCGATCGCCAATGCGACCTGCAGGGGCGCACGAGCCCATCCTTGTTTCCAGCCCGTGAGTGGCTGGGCGCTTTTTAAGCTCGATCGTATTACGCACCACTCGACGACTTTAAGATCGTTGCAAGTTTTTAAGAACTTTTTTTCTCGCAAAGAAACAACAAAAGTATCTACAGTAACCTCTAGAGACTCTGGAGGATTTAGCCCTGTAAGTACTAAGCACCAAAGATTTGCCCCCAAAGCGCATCCAGTCTTACGCGATGACGAAAATACTGGCGATACGAGTAACCTCGGCGTTTAGGTACAGTAGAGTAAGTAGGTTCTATACAGCATGCGCTTTGACTTCTGTAAGGTAGTGATATGTTCTCGACATTCTGGTCATTGAATCATATAACCCCAACGACGGTATGAATCGTAGTAACCAAAGAGAAATACTTTTGCTACATTCTGAATAAAAAAGACGTGTATTGTACGTATGCCCATTATGTTATAGAAAATCTGTAGCATTGTTGGCTGTGAAGATTCCCCAAGTGCGGCTTCTGCCCGGAGGACCCGTCGTGGTGGGAGGCACACTTTATTTCCTAATCCAGTAACGGTCTTGGAGGTTGGCACCAGCGACGCTAAGGAGGGTGTCTCGGCCCCACCGTACAATTCAGTCAACGGCCTAGGTATGCTGTACATACAGCGCATTAGGCACCTAGCTGGGCAGACTTTCAAACACGCAACGAAGACATTATACAACAATCTAAAAATTGAAATAAAATATATTAAAATAATATAAACTTTCACTATCATGATAACCATGAATAGATCGATTAAATTCTAGACACGTTTAAATGACAAATAAGCACAATTGCGGGAGGCAAGTTATCTGCATAGGTATACATCTGTACTTACAGTCATGACTAGAAGAACAGAGGCCTGTCAAGCTAATCATGTCAGGGGTAAAACGGAGCCGCTGTCAACGGGGCAAAGGGCGGGGCAGAACGGGGGACCACTCGTCGGCCGTTCTTTCTTCGAATCTGTGTCCACCGTGCATCCTCGAAAGCCACTTCACCCACTCGTAGGTAGCGTGCTGAGTAGCCACACTTCCCACTTGCAACGAAAAACACGCCAAAGGGAAGGTCGAGTTAGCCTATCAAGATGCCTGGCTCGATTTCTCGCTTTTCTGTCGTCGTGTTGCATGCCCCGCAAATGCTCCGTTGAATCGTCAGGGGCTGACCTCAAATCGCTTGTCATGACCGAGGTGTGTTCCCCTTTTAATGATCTACATACAGCCAGCAAGTAAGGTCTCCAATGTGGATCGCTTGACATGGTTGTTCCAGGAGGGAGCCATGTTCGACTGCACTCCCTCCATGTCCAATCATCCGTCAAAGGGGGCCATGCTTGGCCCATGTTCCTGCAGCAGCATCTTGTTCATCCCAGGTCACGATTCGTTCGACTAGGTTAGTCATTCTCTCCCAGGGCTGCATGACTAGGCCCGACCCTGACTAGAGGTCCCTTTTCCTACTATGTAGAAGTCCTCCAAGCAAAGTCCACGCACTTCGCTCAGTAGATATAAAGACTGGGCATCCCGTACGCTTGGTCGTTTCGTTTCTTGGATTTGCTTCTTACCCAGCAAACGTCGACGATCGTCTTTGCGCGACAGTCCTTCCTTCAAACATCAAGAGGCTAGACCTTTTTTTTTTCATCCAACTCGCCTGGAGCAACTTTCCTTTGAGTCGAACTCAAGAAAAACTATCGAAAAATATTCCCACCCTTACAGTCCTTGTTGTCAAACGCTTGTCACCCTTTGTCTGAAAAGCCTTCGACGAGACAAAGCCATTTGTAGGTTCGTGTGGCCCAATCCCTACCCTCTTTGTTCCTTGTCTGTTATACTATGGCCTTGTTCGAGCGACAACTCGAGCCATCTGGCTCTCGACTCCCCTCGTTGCTTTGTTTTCGAATGCAAAGCCACATTAGCCACCAAGCATATAAGTGCCCGTGATCCCGTAACTAACTCATCCCAGTCAAAGTTAGGAACTATTTTTCGGTATCATCAGCTTATACAGCAAACCCAGTTCTATTCTTGACACTTGAGATACCAATTCGTCTGGAACGAACTATCTCAGCTTCTCTTTCACCATGTTTTTCGCAAAGACAGCCGTTTTTGCCGCGTTCCTGGCCGCGGCCAACGCTCATATGAAGATGGATTCGCCTAATCCATTCGACCCTGATAATCTGAACAACTCGCCCCTCGACGCCAGTGGATCCGACTTCCCATGCAAGATTGGAGCGGGATACCAAGCGACAGGTGGCCTGCCCAACTCCTATGAATTAGGTTCGCAGCAGACCCTTCGCTTCAAGGGTTCGGCTGTTCACGGAGGCGGCTCGTGCCAGGTCGTGATGACCTACGATAACCCGCCTACCAAGGATTCCAAGTGGAAGGTGATCCACTCCATCGAAGGCGGCTGCCCCGCAAGAGGCGAGACGACCAACCTGCCTGACAACCCCAACGGCGCTGACCCGTACACCTACGGCTACACAATCCCGTCCGACATTCCCACGGGCAAGGGAACGATCGGCTTCACCTGGTTCAACAGGATCGGCAACCGCGAGATGTACATGAACTGCGGCAACCTTGAGCTCACCGGCAAGGGAGGCGACCAGTCCAACTTCGACAAGCTCCCCGACATGGTCGTCCTGAACATTGGCAGCTATCCCAAGAACAGCGAGAACTACGACTACAAGTTCGAGGACCCCGGAAACTCGGTCGAGAACAATCTGGGAGTCTACGGATTCGGCGCGCAGGTCTGCGGAGCCAACGGATGCGAATCACCTCTGCAATCTGTCCCTGAATCGATGCGCGGCTCCGGTCCTGGTTCCGGTTCCGGTTCCGGTTCTGGTTCTGGCTCAGCTCCCCCGGAAACTACTAGTGCTCCCGCTGCCTCACCTACCCAGGGTACCGGTAACGGCGGCGGTGTCTTCATCACTACTGGCGGAACCGCTCCCACGAGCTCTTCTGCTCCCGAGGCTACATCCTCAGCCGCTCCCACCACAACCGCTGCTGCTTCCACTCCCGCTGCTGACCCCACCCCCATCGCCACCCCTACTCCTCAGCCCACCAATGGCTCGGGCTCGGGCTCAGGCTCGGGTTCAGGCTCGGGTTCAGATGCGGGCGCGCAATCGGGATCCTGCACCACCGAGGGCGAGTGGAACTGCGTCGGCGGTACCTCGTACCAGCAGTGCGCCTCGGGGCAATGGTCCGTCGTCATGCCGATGGCTGCCGGCACCAAGTGCACGCCCGGTCAGAGCGCGCAGCTTCAGATGTTCGCTGCTGGTCGGAGAGTTCGCGCTTTCAAGGTCAAGGCTTAAAACTGCCTTGCCTTGCCTTTAGCCACGAGGCTTACCTTACCTTACCTAACCACACCTTGCCTCACACATAGGTATCAATCCAATCAATTGAACGCCATCCACCATTCGTTTGTAAAGAATACAATCGCGTCCAGGGACGTGGATCATGAAATGACACATGTATAAGCCTCTTTTGCATTATTTGGGAGTTTTTCTCGGTCGGGGTCTATGGCCTGCCTATCTTTTTATGTACATATTCCATTCTTTCATTTCTTTCGCCATCGGGTGAAAAAATACAAAATACCCCGAGCCTTTCGCTCAATTACCACATAACTATGCATGCTTGCTTCGTCCGTGAATACTTGTCTTGCTGTCCTGAATCGTAAGTAACTGGCAGAGCTACATAGGTAGATAAGCCGGATCATAAAAGTTGTCTTTTGCATGTTATCTGTCCGAGATCTGAAAGGATACCTACCTAGTCGTGATACCTAAGTACTTAGGTTAGGTAGTTTGCATGTGAACCATAAATGCGCCACCAGCTCAACTAACAATATTAGGTAGTACAGTGAAACATAAGATTCAAGTACAGATGTACAATACATGTATGTATTAAAAGGAGAAAAGAAATCGCGTTAATCACCAACCCCGCCCACCCACCTCATCTCATCTCTTCATCTCTTATTAGTACCTGGTCTCTATGTAAAGTAATACGTACAATGATATATGCATGTGACTGACTCGTGTATATAAGTAGGTAGATATATATCCAAGCACATAACTCGTCAAAATCATTCCCCAGCTTAACACCAATTACCTAACTATGTACCTCAATATGTGCTTCCGAACCCAAAGGAAAATTAGAAAGAAAATAAATAAATAAAAGCTTTACCTGAGTACCTGTGTAAGTATGTATGCAGGTAGGTAAGTAGGTTATACACTTCTCACGGTAATTCCGACCGTCCGCCAGGAAACCAACTGGCAGCAGCAGGGGCAGTTGGAAGCTCCGAACCCTGCAGTTCGGAAATACCGCTATTCCAGGGGTCCGTCATCGTGGTACCCGGTAATTCAGCTATTGATATATGCGTGTTCGGACGCGGATATCGATGTTGTTGTCGATTATTTTCCTCCCCTTCCTTATGGTAGGCGTGGGCGTTGACGTGGGCGTCGTAAATAGCTTGTTGTTCCGCCGGTTTAAGTCCGTAATAAGGGCTCTCCGGCCTATTATGTATCTGCAACTGCGCCTGTGTTTGTGTCCGGTGTATGTTTGATACAGGTACGGTAGTCGGCGGATCGATCCCAGATAGCTCTATCCAAGAGACGATCTCGCTCTGGTCGGTGCTGCTGCCACGGTCCGAGTAAAAGGTCGCGCCAGCCGTATTCGCATTACCATTAGCATTAGCAGCGGGGATCTTCTTCTGATGATCCATCCACTCGCCGAGGCCGCGCATATCATCGTCAATGACAGCCATCTCCACCGACGACCCGGAAGTGCCCTGCCCATTTCCTTCGACGAATGCTTGTAGGGTGTATAATGCCCCGTTTTCCACTAGCGTAAAGCGGTGCTTCGCGACTATACGATGGAATTCCGTCCGCATCTTTACCACGCTTAAAGGCTCATATACCCTGACCGTGTGGATTGGGATGAGCGCGTCGATCTCCCTGTGCACGCGTGCCCTGACCGACGAACCCCTGCCTCCTCCAGACATCTCGCGGTCTGCGCAGTACTGCCCCACCGACTCTTCAAAGTCTTGCTTCGTGACGAACTTGCCCTTGCTCGTGAAGGTGGCGCAGAGGACGAGTATGAGGTCGCAGGTACATTTTGCAATCAATCTGGCGGCCGGCGGAATGAACGCGAATGGTAACGATGCCAGGGCAGGGATGCCGCCGATGACGGTGCTCATGGTGAGGCCGACACCGAGGGCCAGCAGCACGCCAAACTGGGAGACTGACACAACATTGTTAGTAATATTTCTGCGCGAATCCTCATCAATACCGTATGCCCGTGTTTAAGACCTTCTGAGATGCGGAGGGGAGCCAGATAAGATATCTCTACTGCCATCGTAGATCCCCCGGTGATGGGAAGATTCACTCACAGCTTTGGGTTACGAATGACCCCATGTTCCTCCACAGGAAACCCCTAGCAATGCGCTCGATTTCGTTCACTTTTGCTGAATCCGCGAGACCAAAACATTTGATGATCCTCGCACAGAGGAAGTGCGAGATCGTGGGAGTGGTGACCAAGCTGGTGAACATCATAGAGCCCATGACCGAGGACCAGTTCGAATAGTTCAAGAGCCGTAGGCTCTCCTCTATAGACGCTGTGACCTTCAGGTCTACATCCGCAATCTGCGCGCTCACAAAATTCGCGCGGACTGAATCGTCTGGGACCAGTATCGTGGTGTGTTTCACAAGCTCCTTGATCGAATCCGAATCCCCTGCAGGTCGAAGTCAGTCGCGCACCCAATTGGCCTAGGACTATGCGAGACGGGGATCGACGCTATAAACCGAGTTGAATAGAACTACGATGGTACTTACGTTTCGACGTGTATACAAATGGAGCAAAGTCCTTATCTAGTCCAAGCTTCTGTTCAAGCTGACGGATGTCGTCGTCCTGGACCTTGCGAAATTCTGCTTCGGCTTGCACTCGGGCGCGATTGTCGAGATCCTCGCCAGTGTATCCAGCATCCTCGAGCTGCTCCCGAGCCGCGCCATAATGCTCATTGATAAATCTATCTTTCATGGTTCGGACGACGATGACCGGTACCGCTCGGGCGTGCCTGTCGAGTATTTCGAAAATCTTCTTGTCCGCCTCGTGCACGACTCGAGTCGATGGAATGTCGATGCAAAACCTATTCACGATACTGTTAATGGCTATAACTTCTACCGCCCATGACCGGTGATTGTTCTAGAGCGATGGATGCACTCGCTATGGCTATACTTCCAACGAAAGGATGGACCAGTACATACCATATGGCATCCAACCTATCCTCGGGCTTTGCAGCTGATGCTCGCTTTTTGACGAATTGTCTTAGAAGCTCTATTTCTTCCGTTGCGCCGCTCTGGAATCCCTTCGAATCATGTATTATTAAACCAGGTAACGTGTCCATCTCGAACCCTTCATCCACATCGTGAACACCATGGTCGTTGGGTGATTCTTGTGTCTGTACAAAGAATCAGTTTCGTCACGACATAAACCCGTTATGAGCATGCTTGCACGCAAGCAAGAAATGCAGATGCGGGATTTCTTACCACTACTGTACCGAAGACCTTATTAATCAACGTGGATTTCCCAACTCCCGCCCGACCACAGACGAGGACGCGGCATTTCTTCAACCCCGGGCCGCCTAGATCGGTAAAGTTCGCTCTCCAAGGGTCCATGTAAATATTTCCCTCAATCTCCTGCTTGACGAAGCTGGATTGCCGAAAACCATTCAGATCGTCGAGGTATGGGCTGAGGTCTCCAGCAATGCCTAAACGGTCGTAGACGTCGCATATGAAGTACACCGATGGATGTATTATGGTACCGCAGGGAGCTTTGCGATGAAGCCGTCATAATCAGTATACATAACATTAATCACCATCGTGGAATCAAGGATGAGATGCTTACCGTTAGCAAGATAGCCGATAAGACCATGGGAGCTGAAGACTTGACGAGGCGTAGGGAACAGGGAAAAAAGTGATGGGCCAGGGTTAATCTGAACAGCGTGCGGGCGAGGACCGATATCACTGGGCTCGTCCTGAAATGACGACCCAAAAAGCGAATCAACATCTGGGTCCCTCGATGGTGCCGAAGCTAAAGTCGCCCTGCTTGACTTCCTACTCAGCCTAAACCTAGACCGCCACGACGGCTTATGCGCTTGATCAGACATTGTATGTGTAAGCGGATATGTCTGGGATTGTGTTGATGATATACTGCCATCAGTCTGACTCTTCATCCTGTGGAGGGCTTTCCTCTTGCTGTTTTGCAAGTTGCCGTGACGATGGGACGACCTCAGATCCATCATATCAACGGATATACCGTTCTTGTACCGGAATGTCCACGGCTGAATGGATTGTTGTTGCTCTGGAATATCGTGGTTTGGGACCAAGGGGAACACCAGGCCCATCGGCTCTTCTGTGAGACAACTATTGTTCCACGCTGGCTCTAATACGAGCCCATGCGCTTGGCTCTCGAGGAGCATCCATTGCAGTGGATAGAGGGAGAGACCATCCTCTCGCGAACCACCGCCTAAGTCGCCGTGGGAGCCGATGAACCAAGCTTCGATAATCGAGCGCTGTGCCAGGTCCGGCGATAGTGCCGGCAGAGGCCCGAAGAGACAGGGTTGAAATGAGCTGCGAGTCTCGTTAAGGGCAAGGGCATGACGGAGTGTTTGGGTCGACTTCAGCAGCGCTGGCTGCGGCCTCGATGATTCCCTGCCGATCCTAATAGTGTCGAAGAGACCAATGAAATGAATTACAGGTTGCCGGGCCCAGGCCTTTGCTATTCTATCAACCCGATGAGCCTATGCACGACCATACACCACGCCGATATAAGACTGGATCCACAGCATGGACTCACATATAGGGGAAAATCTATGAGAAGTTAGAAGGGGTTCATAGGATACTCAGATACCTAATGGGGCTTGACGATCGGAAGTACTCACTTTTATCGCATTTTGGGTTCTGTGCCAGTATTGGCGGAAATAGGGTAGCTGCTCGATTCTGGTGCGATATTCGCGCTCATCCCATGCATGAACCCCGCTAAGTTGGTGAAATAGGTCTGCAACGACTCTCAAGACATCTGCAGATACAACAATTACATTAGCATACCTGTTTAATATCCTGCAAGGCGATATCCGACACGAAAGAATCCCAGAATTATCAAGAGCTAGCACATACAGGCGCCACAGCTAAAGCCATACAGCCATAGCTCATCGGTGACCTCACTAAGTTGCTGGCAGCAGAACTACCACCCGCGCGCGTCAGCAGAGTCTAACTCTAAAAGTCAAGCAACGTGCTTGATTGTCGGGATCTAGGCATTATGGGTATAGGATGCGTACTGCGAAGATCCTATCGACTTGTTCATCGCAGGTCTCCTGGCTGATGCTGATGGTGTCGTTGAAACTATCGAGAGGTCGCTTGCCGGTCTCGACAGCGGTGTCGTACCGCGCGACCTGTTTCACCGCCCTACGGCCTTGCACAAACGTCCCTTGCTTCACGGACGAATAGATGCGATAGATATTGCTGTTGTTGCCTTCCCGTCGGGTAGTTAGTCCGTCGGGGCCGTACCAGGATCCGTCGGCGCACACGACCACGCGCTTCACGGGCGTGCAGGCCATAATCATTTAAGGCTTGTGCGCTGGTGGCAATTCGTTAGTCGTACAGTGTTCGCGCGCTCGTTTCGCTTAGGTAGTAGACAAGCCTCGTTTTGATGCTCTGCGGCGCTGTCTTGTCTTGTCGCCCATCCTCTCAACCGTGCGGACTGGGTTATTAACGAACGGTCAGGAGTAAGGTGAGGATCGCATGTTCTTAGCAGAATTGACAACCACGGATCACAGACAACCTACAGCCTACGGGGCATACACATACAGTCCTACCAAGAAAATCGAAATGAGGAGAGTGTGCCAGGTCAATGTTCCCGCCCAGGTCTGACGTGCAACCTTTGGAAGTTCCAACCAGCAGATGGTAAGGAGCTACCTTCGTTGTGGCAGGGGTAGATAATAAGCTTATTGCTCCAACCCCTCCTGGAATTTCATGGTCAAAGCCGTGCAATGTTGCGTTGGAGAAGGTCGCTATCAAAACACGTACATGCGTAAGTACTGCAGAAGCTCCAATCAGGGGCGCGGGAGTCGGCAAACAAACGCAAAACACCCCGAAAAAGTGCATTTTTACGGTAGCAGCAACTGTTGTACTACCTACTGGTTGTCGTACAGTGGTAGCTCAAACCGTCACGACGTAGTAATGCATTACTGGTCGCTCATTCCATATTTAACTATCCGCTATCAAAGCAGGTCCATTGCTGCACTTTTACGCGCCGGCGTTGTCCTGATTGGCGCGGTGTCTAGAGCTGAGAAGCGTGGGGAGCATTTAATTTGGAATGATTACAGACAGGTATTCCCGTTTCTGCCCTCCGATATACTGAAGATGACCGTTCGTAAGCACCGTATCTGCTTGCCAAACGCAGTATCACGGCCACAACGACGAGTCCCAATTTTGTTTCACCGTTCCCGAATGCGAAAAAGGACCCTGAGGCCCTACTAGGGTATATTAGTAGCTTTTGTCTAATTGTGTATTCCTGACTGGGTTTGCACGTGTTCATATATACATAGAGACCCGCACACGGTCAAAAAGGGGATCGTCGATCTTGGAGATCTCATCAGGTAAATCCCGGCCCATCTTGAAGCAGGCTGCGGGCCTTGGCGGAGAAAGAAACAGTAATGAGGATTATCGGATGCAGGGTTTTCTCTAACTAGGCTACACCTTAAGAAGCTTTAGATTCGACGAAGAAGATATTTTTATTCTCATGTCCTTTTTAAAATCCGATCGACCAGTCTATTGTTTTGCTATATGCATTTCTTTAGAGTTGCAGGCCGTCGGGAATTAATTATTGCCCCACAAGAATAAGGAGAACGAAACACCCAAATCAGGCTGTGCCCCGAGACATTGAGGTTAGTTTACCATCACGGCCCCCGGAATTGAACGTGTGAGGTGCCGCTAAGTCCCAACGAATTGGATAAGGTGCCGAGCAACGCCACAGCACGTACTTGATAATGCAACTAACGTGACGACAGCCCGGCTTATCGCTACTATTGCGACTATTCGTTATAGTGACTTTTCGAGGCCTGCGTAAGTCACTATTGTTTTCCTTTAATCTGTACATAAATCTTGAATGGTAGTTATTACATGTGCCAAGGAGCATAGACATGGCCTCGGTCCCGGGGACGAAATACTCAAAGACAAACATAGCTATCCTAGATAGGGACTAGATAGGATAGAATAGTAGTGACCGTCATCGTCATATTGGGAAGGTGTGAAAAATAAGTGCTGATGTTAGCATGTCTGAGGTCAGTTCTCTCAATTACATACCTCGGTGGGTAGGTATCGCCTAGCTAAATCAATATATTAAGGTAGCGTAGTTATAGTCGTACAGCATAGTTTCTTTAGGTAACCCTGAGCAATGTTAGCATACAGTGCAATAGAATGACGAGGTCGAATGATGCGTAATTACCTGAAGTAGCCACATATCCCATCCAGTAGAGTTCGTGGGTTCATTGTGTGCTTGTGCAGGCAGAAAACTATCCACTTGGTATGATGATCTCCCGAAAGACCATTCTATATTGAGACAAGACTTCTTCCATACTGTAACTTGTATTCTCCGTGGATTTTCATTCTCGTGGTATGTTGTGTATTTGTTCCAAGGCACTTGGACAACCGCTTGCTTCCCAACGAGGGGCTAATGTTTGAGAACTTATCTTTATTAGAATGCTCGGTCTCTCACTGAGCGTGTTCCATTTGCTGGAATTCAGGGATCTTTCCCCTTGACCCGTTTCATACGAGAACATCGACATGTGACACGATGAATAGGCTCAATAGAGCAAGATCGCGAGAAAATTCCCTTATTGTCTGTAATAAGGCAAGAGATGGCCAGAGAATACAGTCTACATATACTCTCACTCCATCAACCTTGCAAGCTTATTGTGTTTTCTTTTTTAAACGCCCATTTTAGTAAAAATATTGTAGTGTAAGCGTTGGACAGCAATCGTTATCCCAGCAATAACATCAGTAAGATACCGAGATAGAAAGTAAGTCCTTCACCATGATACTAGGTACGAGTAGAGATTGCTGGTGTAGAATAGCTATGTAATACATACTTTATCAGATCGCTGTAATCGAAAGAAAATACTTACGTATATATGTGATTTGAGAACCTAGCTCAGCTATTAATATACCATAGTCTGATCACTCGAGTGCTTCCAGATTTTACGACAGCTGTATATAATGCAAAAGAGTTAAGTGAGGCTCAAGATTCGTATGCTTAAGCGAAGTAATATCATTTCTGTACCCTCGAACGACAGCAAACCACCTCCTCAAGTTGTTGGTAGAGAAGGACACCACCGCCAACGAACATAAATTTCCTTGAGACCACCTAGTTAAGGGATACAATGCCAGCAAGATCATATCAGATAGTCTGTCCAATTATGTTTTGACCCTTCCTGTCACGGAGAGGTCTACCAAGCGGACTAGATGATTCTATTACATACTCTCTATATATACATGAAATAGGGCCACTCAGAGGGCTCTACATGGTGACCGGCAGACTGCCTGTCACTAGTGCACACCAGATCTACACCTACATGACACTTCCAGGTGTCTCTCTGAGCCTTGGCTTACCTAGCTTCGCACATAGCATTGTGTTAGACAGAATACTAATTATAGCTAAAGCAAAATTAGTGCCCGTCGTGGTGGCTATCTTTTTCTGCATGAGGTAGCTATGGCGGGACGAGATGAGGTAATACGAGTACAGAGGCCGACAGACCAAGGAACGTATTCGGTAGTCATCCATGCCGACGTCCTCGTCGACTCGGGGTAGGGAGGTGGGTGTAGGAGCATGAGCGAGTGACGTACAAATGGTCGTTTTGTTGGGTATCAGAACGGGACCGAAGTTTCATTATATATATATATATATATATGCGGCTCAGAGTAGGGCTGCGTGGAAGTGTAGGACATGAGGCTGGTTCATTAACTACTAAGCGTGGCATACATGTCGAATAGGTAGATAGGTGTAGTGAGTGACCTATTAGGAACTGTTAGGCTAAGTAACCTAACTGAGTAATTACTTGTAAATGCGATGTGACTATTCGACTGTTCGTCGTCGAGGCGGGAGTTATCAGTTGTTGAGGCTAATGAGAACGTACGTCACGGATAGTTTTTTTTTTGTCGGTTTCTATGTTTACGTTTAATTAATTCGAATCGATAGCTGCCAAATGAGCATACTCGTGAGGTGATCTCACTGTTCAGGTTAGGTAGGCGAATTAGCATTACTCGCTTCTGTAAATTATGAGGCAGAATGTTAACATCGAACGTTCGTTCCTATTCGAACACACTTGTTGGGCTTGCTGCTGAATTGCATTTCGCGTCATTAGCAAGGTGATATCATAATCCCATGTATATAGACTGCATACGACGTCAAGTCGCCTGACTTGAGTGCGTTCGACTTTTGTAGTGTTGTGGGTTAGCGCTGCAGTTCTGACCCGTGACAAGTGAAACGAAATATGGTCGGGGAAGAAATGTAAGGCGTCCAGACCCGTGGATCGTGGATGGAAAGGATCTGTATAGCTATTTGTGCGTGTGTGTGTGTGATATCTACCCAGATAGATTTCTTTCCATCTAGCGACCCTCACACACATATAGCTTACTTAGTTTGCTATCGGTGGTTCGTCTGTTAGCCTGCAATGGAAAAGGATCTTGTCCAGGTGTCTTTGTTGATAGCCTATGCCGTATCTCGTTCCTTACCTACTGCGTTAAATATACAGACGAAATGTCTTGTAAGGCGAGCTGTAAGTAAGTATTTAGGACACAAAACGGAAGATGCCGATGAAATGCGGTTGACGCGTTTGTGTTCGTGTCCGCGGTTATAAATTAGCCCCTCTTCCTCGCGCTACTTATCGCCAACTCCCTAGCCCTCTAATTAACGAACTCAGACACGTTCATCTAGAACTAGAAACAGCAAGTAGAAGTAGAGACAAAAAAACCGAACACGAACGGAGAGAGCGGACGAACTACTGCAAACCGGCCTTCCCAGTTGCTCAACCAATACATTAGAGAGGATAGAGAGGATAGAGAAGGTAAGACGAAGAGTAACATGTCAATCTTGCGCAATGTCCCACTCGGGGTGCGATCACCCGTGTTTTTTGGCTCTTTTGTTTCTATGTCTTATTTAATTATTCCCGGGACGGGGTCATCTAGCTTGTCGCGGCTATCTGCATGAAATTAAATAGTAACTTGAAATAATAGGTAGGTAGGTTGGTAAGTGCTGTTTGAGTATAGGAAGACATAGGTATCGTGTTATCTCTGTATATTTCGCCTCGGAGACAAAAGCTGGGTAGGTCAAGTAAATATGTGAATATCTACTTGTGGGTTAGAATACGTCGTATTTCAACACTGGTGAAATTGCCACTGTTCACTCTTTCCGGGCCTGTAATATAAGACTTCTTTTCCTTTTTCATTAACTACCTATCCCGTTATTACACTCTTCCTATCTACCTGCACAGTAGATAAGTATAAACCTACCTCGTAGCATACCTAGTGCCTAGTTGCAATTATCTAGCTCAATTAGCATAGAATGAATAAGGAAATCGCAACCGTAATAGGATATTCGAGGCTTCGGAAGATCTACAAACCGTCGCCTGTGTGGCTTCTTAGCCACCCACCTACTGGTTGCTTCCCCTTCCCTCTTTCGTTTCTTTTCTTTTTTAAATGGCCCCCTTTTCTAATAGTCTGGTTCATATCAATAGAAACGTTTTTTTTTTTTCACCTAGTTAATGCACAGTTCGTGGAGAGTGCGTGATTCCGGCCTTGTGTACTGTAGATATTTACTTAGAGAGACACAGTAGGTAGATAGATGGATAGATCCTGAGAGGTATAATTCTTTCACCGAATCAAATTGCTTAAGTGGCTTATTAACATACGGTATCTATCTGCCTTTCCTCATATAAGGCCTGTTCACATATGCGGTTATGAGTTTGATACCCGATTCGAAGCATCTACCACATGCTCAAGACTTGTCACAAAGCACACCTATAATGAGTGTCCATTACTGATAATTAGTACCATACAGTAAGTACTATCTACTAGTATGCAGGCAAGGTGATGGATGGACGATGTTCGGTTCATCTGAAACATTGCAATATAACCATGGGTTTCCCCTTGTCTCTCTACCAGTCCAATAATCGGTGCGTAAGGCGGCTGTGATGAGACCAATTGCCAATAGCCAGCCATGCGTACATAGGGCGGACATACGTAATTCATGCCAGAAATGGCCCCCTTTACGAAAAGGAACATTCACATACAGATATAGACAGTGATCTGTTTGCTCCGAATAGGCATGTTACCTACTTATCTTATGCTGCTGTGCTGTGCTGTGCTGGGTTGAGTTCGTCGCTGTTGATTGATGGCCAAGTAAGAGAGAGAGAAAGAGGGCTTACGAGGTGGCGCAAACCCGTATACGAGCTGGAATTAAAGTTGGTTTAGGTATCATCTATGTATCTACATGTTGATAGGTATTCTCTTCACACACCCTCTCCCTCACGCCAATACCTATGATCTATACCTACCTATCTGACCTACTCTACTTACCTTCTACTACTAACTCTCGTGGAAATGACCCTCCTGCATAATGGTAGGTATACGTAATCAGGTTCCCGTACCCAACCTAGGCATATTTTCTTTCCCGCCTGGAAGGATTCGGATCCTGGATCTTCTAACCTACTGTACCTACCCTAGCTTCTGGTATGATACCTGGTACACATTTGTTTTTCGGGGCTGTCAGTTTAGGGATCGCCGTTCTATCCATGTTCATACTCATGCCCATGTCCTTATCCGTTTCGCTTAGGCTTAGACTAGACCGGGGCACACGACCCGGTGACCCAGACAATTGGGGCAGCCTTTCTTTCTTTTCCTCTTTCTCACGACGTTGCATCGTTGTGGTGCCTCTGAAATTGTTCGCTGAAAAGAATGTGTTATGAGTCCCACATGTTTTGGTTCAGCTACCCTATCTAGACTTCAATATTTTAACATAATAGTATGTAGGTAGGCGTTTTCGTCTACCTATGCAGCATACGATATACGGTCCTACCTACTCTGTAGACACGTGCAATATAAGTATATAGTACATACATAGAATATATATACATACAACCGAAACACAAGCAAGTACCTACCCAAAGCTGATGCTGGTCCCCTACCCCTACCAATATCGTGGTCCCCATGTTAGCTCTTGGCGTCAGCTCTATCATCAGCTGGTCCAAAACGCCATTCCCGTCAAGGGGGGGAGGAGCCAAAAAATACATGTGCAAAACAGGTAGCACTGATATATTTGTCAGAGCGCAGTGACTTTGGAAAAGCCGTGATTATTATACAGCAGCAAAATAAAACACGTGCGCCTGAACTTATAAATCCTTGTATGATCCTATAACCCCATCCAGCCGTCAGCCTATCTGTAGCTTACCCAAAGCGCCGGGTCTCATCGCCAACTTCAATTGGTACATCTGAGTACCTGTATCCAGCTGTGTGTGTAAAATGCTTCACTGTTGTCGTGTTATGTACTATGTATAGTATGTGCGTCATTTCAAAACCCGAGCCAGTAGGCGTAGCGGTCTTTCCTGAGTCCTGCGTCCTGACTGGTCGAGGGTTAATTTTTTTTGGGTTTTTTTTGTATTATTCCCGTTGTCCTTTGCTTGGCTAGCCAATCAGTGTCGGCTCCTGGCCCTAAATTGGCAATTCGCCTTGTCTTTCGCATTACCAATGAATCCTTCTAGACTCATTGTATATACGGCGAAGCTGAAATGCTTGGGGTATGGTTTATGCACGTGGGGATAATTGTAGGTCTGCGACGAGGCGAGCAAGAAGATTACCACCATCGCATCGTTTGTATGGACCAATGGCCACTTGCAAAAGCAAGATCCCGAAGTTTTCTGATACGGCCACTGTTTTTTCCTCTTGGAGGTGGGCATATGGTTGGTTATGGTGACTTTTGATCAACTCCATAAAAAGATTGCGTCGCGTCAATCTAGAGATCGTCGCGAGACAGATCGTATGGCCATCTGCACATGTACATAAACTATTGATGAGGGTGACTTGATGGGATATAGGTACCCTGGAATGGGTTATTTGGATTGGCCATACCTTCACCTTGTCCTCGGAGCCAAGAGGAAGAAAACGTAGCGGTGTACTCCAACGGGTGGGTTTTACTCACTCATAAAGGGACGGGTTCCCTCTTTGTTTACTTGGGTTAGGTAGGTGCATACGTAATCGTTGGCCGCGTTCACGGCCCGTCCCATTTAAGGATGCATATAGGTTTGTCTGCTGCGCATACCAGGATGCCGTTAGACGAAGTGATTTCGTCTATTTTCAAGTGGCGTTTTCTCTACTTCGAACTGCTCGGTTATAGATGCTTTAAAATCCACAACGGGGGCTTACAGGCTGGCGGAGGAGGGCAGGTGGTCGATATCGATATGGTTGGTCTCTTGTTATGCTGTAAAGCCTCAGAAGAAATGTTGAAACAAAAAGGTAAGGGTACACAGCGGATCGGGCGGGATAATATGCAAGATGGGGTAAAGTAGCTAGGTTTAGGTCAGCTTTTTCTTACCACGGCTCTGGGAGAATGCGTGCACAGCAGTAGGTACGGTACGGCAGCTTATACCCCTGTCGAATGGTGGGATGAGCTGAAAGATATACTAGGTAAAACACGACGTCTAGACAACATACCGTAATAACGTAGATAGATATCCTTGGCGGAAGAGGGTGGAACAACATCTCCGTCCGCCCTGCCCTGTTCGTCATCTATTCTGTCGGCACCTTTTCTTCGTCGGCGGAGCGTTTTTCTGCGATGGTTCCCGGATCCATATACCTCTATCTGTCCGCCTACATTGGGCAGCAGCCATAACTTTGGGTAAGCATCCGCTCAAGCTTACCCAGCTATCGACATGTATTGGCCTTGGCAGTTGCGCGGTTTATGTGCCCCGGCTCGCCATTTAACCTGAGTACCTATTATTAAATCCTGAGACACCTTGTCTCTGATGAAAGCTTGATAAATACCTGGATTACCTTCAACAGGGAGGATCACGGCGATCCCGGCCCATCGTTGATGCCCAAGTGGACAGTCGGAGCCAGTCACGCGGTACCATACGGTCGGGAGGTACTAACCTAGGTAGGTGCTGGAGGTAGCCAGAACTGGGGTAGTGAGATCGAGACTCTTCGAGCCTTGAGGTCTGCCCTGGGCGACTGATAATAAGCTCCCGGTAGCTGGGAAAGAGGCTGAGAAATACCCCGGTTCCTGTCCATGTTCACTGTTGGAGACGACGTGTTAGAGAGGAGGGAAGACCTGGCGATGGCAAGTCGCGCGAGAGAAGAAGTTACTAGGTGGTTGTAAGTAAAAATAGGAACCCGTTTGGCCCCTGGGAAAACGAGCGCTCATTCGCCAATTGGTTGTTTATTCCGGCCCAACAGGCCAATAGAGGCCATACGCATGGCTAAATTCGACATAGCTTCCTGTCTTGAACCGTGGATCACAACTACCGACTCTAGTGTTTTCTGGTAATGAAAATCAACTTGCACTTATTAGTCAGGCAGCAAGTAGATACCAAATCCTCATGGGGGAAAATTGATAGCTTTTTATCGCGCGATGACTTGCACTGCAGCCCAACCCGCCGTCGTCGGTACTAGTTGTACATGGCTAGGTATACCTACAGCCCTGTACACTTACACTGCTTCCTCACCTGCCAAGGCATTAGGACTAGGGGGCCAGCCATCATGGCGACCACCATTCTTTGTCATCTTTGTAATGCAGAGCCCTGCCCGACCAAGCTAAGGCTTCACCCCAGGTCCGTCGACAGCTCTGCCAGGCCCGGCCGCCAAGATAGGGACCGAAGAAGGTCCCCCAGTGGACGTGAGATGATGCCTCTCTTCTTCCATCTTCGTCCAGGCATCTTTCCGTTTTCTTCCCTTTTTTTTTCCTTTTTTTTGTTGTCCCGGTATTGTCTTCGAAGTCAGGTTTCAGGGGGTATTATTCCTCAAACTCCATTCGTACAGCCGTACGCCTCCACTCTATAGTTCTAACCCATGTCCTTGTCCAGTGTTTTTGCCCTCTGCATTGCCGCGTCTACCATTCGCCAAGGTCACCATGTCTGACATGCCCCCCAACACCCACAGCGAGCCAGATCCTGTAGCCCTGCCAGGCTCAAATGACCCCAATTAACTATGAAAAAGAATTGATGCATTGGCAAAAGAACGAACCAAAGCCAGGGGCAGGTAGACTACCACCTCGGGCCACCCACACCTCCATAGCGGTCCAAGAGCAGCCCGACGGTTTCAAGAAAAGTAGGAAATTCCGTACGCCAACCAGCCTAAAGAATCTTGACCCCAAATATGCCCGCCCGGGGTATTCCACCCGGTGAAAGGTGCCCTGTTGATCCATGATTTTACCATGATTAGTGCTGCTCTGTTGCTAGAATACGCTAGCACAGCTCTGTCTCCCCTCTCCTTTTACCAAGGGCCGGGGCGCTGGGACTCTATTGGGGTTGGTAGACACCTGGTGGGTTCGCGGCCGTCGAATCGGCCGTGGTGGCCTCCTGAGGTATCCTCTCGCGTTGTTCGAGACATTCTAGAAGAACTAGAGAAACCAGTCAATTTTCGGTATAGATTGGAAAACACGACCTTCAGAGAGACACATACTGTCGATTATGCGTTCTTCCCACACGCCATATTCGTAGTCTACCAATCCATGCCGCTCTATGATATTACAGAGTTGTACAAGCTCATCACCCATCTTTTTCAGCTGCTGCTCGCTGAGCAGCTGCTGCTGACTGCGTTGCGGTGGGGGACTGGATTCGGCCATGTCTTTTTGTTTCAGGCAGAGAGCTAGCCACGCATGATTGAAGTCGCGCCAGAGCGCAATGCGTTCTTCCTGCAGGTTTTCATTGTCCACCGTAAGACCTGGAGTCGGCTGTTAATAGTCTTTAGATAGCACGGTAGATTAGACCGAGAACAGCACGAACCTAGATGTTCCACCTTAGAGAGCAGCCAGGTGGTGATGCTCAGGAGTGATTCACTGGCTGCTGGTAGTGACCCGTTCTCGATATCTAGAAAAATCTTCCTTAGAGCGCTTTGAAATTGCGCATAAGCCTCGCCCATTCCATTTGCGGACTCCTCGCGTTCGTCGTCGTCGTCGTCAGCAGCCTGCTCGGGCGCTGCTGTCTGCGCCATGTCACTCATCGACGCCATGTGGCCAGGATAGTTCTGCTGCATCAATCGTTGGTCTGCTGGCTCCTGTTGATATACAGCCGACGTACTTGAGGACGGCGCCTGTTGCTGCATCTGTGCCGGCGCGGCCGCGCTGGCTGGCTGGCTCTGGAAATAAGGGGCGGCAACATCCGGCGGTATCATCTGCATGCCTGCAGCTTGCCGTGACGGGAACTGTTGACTTGTCTCATAGACAGCTTCTTGTGCGCCCGCTTGCGGGACGTTGTATATCATGGGTTGGTTGTACGGACTGTAACCTTGCGTTTGTCTCCCGTCTTGTGCGTACTCGGGCGCGTAGCCTATTGTGCTCTGCGGCATTTGCTGGGAAAAGTTTGTCGGAGGCTCCTGGTAGTAGGAGCCGTACGACGCCGTGCCCGCCATTCCTCTTGCCGTCGGGCTCGGCGTGTTGATGGGCGCGGGTCGGTACCTATCCATGGATCTGCCCTCATAAGACCTGCTGGGCGGCGCATTGGGATCGTGGGTGGAATACCTCCCTCTAGAACTAGAGCTGCCAGGAGGTTCCTGCCTCCTGCGTCGAGAGTTGTCGTCCATTACCCCGGAGGAGTGTGTCTGTACGTGGCCGGAAAGGTGAACCCGGCCAATGCGTCTCCAGCGACGGAGCTGGCTAGCTGTAAAAAGGCCAGTTTCCCTCGCGTCTGGTCGAACACCGACCGGCCCACACGCTGTGTCTAGTAGCTCCTCTGTGCACCTTCTCTCAAGAGTGACGCGAGAGCTTCTCTCTCGGCGCGAGGTTCGTACGGAACCGGAGTCGCTCGTTACGCGAGGAACGATGGACGGCTGCTTGTAGTTCCTAGACAGAGAAAGGTTTCACTAACTACTGGGATTGCAAGAATAGATTTGCCCCGTACGCGAAGTAATACGCAAAAAATTGGGTAACAGAATACACGCAAAGGTATGTTTGGCGCCTCGATTTGGATGTAACAATGCGGAAGTGTGGGATTCCTCGCGTGAAAGGGGGGTCCCGAGTATAAAAAGAATGCGCGTCTTTAATAAGACCTTAATCTGGGGAAAGCTGAAAAGGATCGAACCCAATGAAGCCAGATCCGGAATTGCGATCTGAACCTTACACGGGCGTTTAAGTTGCCACTTGCAGTGATAGGTAAGGAGCCGGGCTTGTCTTCGCTTCAGGTATGACGGCAGCCACGACGAAGAGGAAGATGACGCCGACGACGACAAAGGCACGGCAAGAATCTGCAGACTGTAGTCGCGCGTCTCTAATACCTAACTGCCAGACCCCCCCCCCTCAGGCGCTAGTTTAGGTTGACCTCGAAGAAGGGCGGAGATATAATGGAGCTGACCAGGTCGTTCAACGGTTCAAGTTGTCAAAGAGGTACCGGGAGGACCCTAGTACCACCACACCCTGTCTTGTTCTTAGGCTCTTCGACACAGAGTATCGAATTGATTCGCCAGGCGCGTCCTAGAGCTTGCTGGAAGATTTTAATTTTTAGTTCGTTTTTTCTGCTTGGTCGACACGAGACGTTAACCTCCCTCCGCACTTTCCTCTAGGCTCTACCACCTGCACCTGCACCTGCACCTGCAGTATGTACGGAGGACGGCGTGGTAGGCCCGATGGCTCTTACGCAGATCTAGATCGGGGACTGACTAATAGAATGAAGGGGAAGACGGGTATGGGCTCTCGGTTTTCACCTCAAGGTTCGGGATAGTATCCAAATGGCCAGAGTCAAATGTTTGTTGGTTGGCAATCAGCGCCTGACCTCCAATAGGGTAAGCATGCCTTACGGGGATATATTAAGAGACAAGGCGGCGGGTAACCTACCTACATTACCATCGGAATATTTATTCTCTTTTTTTCCCCTACTCATTAGCACACTATGCTGCTACTTAATACATAGGTACTGGTACTTGGTATAGTACTCTTTTATCTTGGTACTTACTTGGTCCTGAGCGTACTGTAGGTTTATATAATTAGCTATCTTCTAGTGTCTGAGGCAGGGGACGACGAACCGCGTGCTACTGAAGTGGAGCAGGTGACCAGGAAGAAGGTTTTCTCTCGTTCTTCTGTCGAACTACTTTCCTGTATAATTCAAACTTAAAAGATATGATTAGCTCACAGGGTAATGCCCAGGTAGTATTCATATAGGTTGTAGGTAGGCATGCTTAGGCGCTAAGCTGAGCACAAGCATTATGGGCACACACACGTACGTACTTAACGTGTAAGTGCAAGTAAGGACATCGACCCTTCTTAGAACATCGAGGGATGGGCCAATACTAAGTAAGTAGATATGGAGATTACAAGATACAACACAATACAAGCACTTCTTTAAGAGCAGGACTGACCACCCAACTATGAGAGTACCTGAGGGTAAGCTGGGCAGGTAGGTGGTCACCTAGGTAGGTAGGTAAGAGCAGGCAACTCGAGGCAAGCCCTTGATTACCTACGCCCACGCGATTCAGTCAGTATCAAGAATATCCGTCTAACTTTCGGTAGTAGGCTTTCGCCAAGCAGCTACATACTACATATGTACAGTAGTAGGTACTATGTCAGATTTTTGAACAGGGCTCAAAATGGGGCTTTGCTGCTAATGAACCTGCTAGCACTTTTGGGTGAGACATGTACATATAGCGTAGGTATTCGAGGTGATCTGCGTGTGCGCGTAGAGACAGACCACCCACCTACCTACGTACCTACGTACCTACTCTACATACTCACCTACCTACGTAACTATCTCTCTCTCAGTCTCTCTGGGGTCATGATTCGGTATGTAGGTAAGTATGTGTTATATACAACCACAACAGATCTCTGCACTGGACTGGAGGACCCGCTGCATGTGTGGTCATATTTACATAGTTTATGTGGGTGTGTATGTAAATAAGAAATGAGACCCTTGACTAAAGTTATGTCATGACACTGCTGCATGATGCTGTTACCTCCTACCTACCCAAGTAGTAACTCCATGCCCGTCTTGTGCTGCAAGGGTCCCACGTTACCTACGTATGACCGGTACATATGTACAAGCTCTGGTAATGCCTAACCAGAAGCCGACTACTGCAAATGTCGATGCGGATACCGATGTAGATACAGATGCGCCCGCAGATACAGATATCGGTGTGGATGCGCAGCACAGTACCTGCTATGCAGTAGTACCTCTAGCGAAAAAGTGAATAGATCCAGGGCAGGCCCCAGTGCAGATCCTGTTGCCGTAATGAGCAGAAGAGATAAAGGGAGTTAGCTAGGCAGGGCTAGGTAGATTGATGAATTGGCGTGAAACGGGCAGAGTCCCCAAGTAAGTAAGTACAGTACGGAATCGACTCCAAGTCGTCAACCAGGTTTCTGGCCAGGTATTTGTCCAGGTAGTCGGGACATTAGCTAGGGACTGGAGGATTCTTATGCTCCCCCCTGGCCCCGTTTGCCCCGGCGCCTGAACATAATAATACATACAACTCGATTGTAAGAGGACGTATGTAAATGAATAGATCAAGTGATGACAAACACGCGCAACTTAAAACGAAACGCTCTGCAGACTGTGGGGGGTAGGCTGGAACTGTAAATAAAACCAGGTAACACAAGCAAAGATCAATTTGCTTTTTGCCTTCCCCTTCCCCCTTCCCCTAATAAATTATATGTACCTGCTCTGTATTGGAGTCTGTGTGGCTGGGAAATATTCTCAACGATAACGCAAACAAAACAAACGACCCACGGCGGTGTTTGTGCCATTAACTGGAAGCCCGTATTCTTTGGATCTGATTTGCTCCTTTGGTGTTTCCCAATCAGACAAGCCTCCAAATTATATTATCGTGACAATTTCTTCTTTTGAGGGCTGTTGGCCTTTGTCGATTCGCACTTTGCAATTGTTAATAACCCATCGGATCACTTGTTTGTAGCTGGTAATAAGGGAGAAGACTCTTTTTTTCGTCTTCCTTTTCTTTTGCCGTTACGCGCCCATAGTATTCGTTAGTCCCGATCACTCCGAATGAAGATTGCTATTCGGTCAGACTCCTCGGCCCGTGCTTCATCCGTGCGTAAAGGTTGGAATATGGGCCTTTTTTTGTTTTGTTTTTTTCTCTCTCTCGGCCTTGTTTCTTCACTCGGGTGCCCTAGCCAGAGCCAGTAACCCAACTTTGCCTCACCAATTTCGCTTGCGTCGTTAGTCATCTACAGCATTATTCTGATCTTCTCCATGGGTCTACGCTTGCAACAGAACCTTGGAAGCCCGCTTTCTGCCCGCTTGAAGGTTTCTGAGCCCCGGCAGTGAGACCCACCGGTCACAGCCGTAGGTAACATACCGACCAGAATACCTATATAGGCTTCCATGTGTTCAATGCTGGAGGGGTTTAAATTCTGAAAACGGCCGTACACGCCTGTTACAGGTTACCAGCATGGCCAATGCCCTCAAAATTTTCATCGTCAAACTAGGTAGGTACCTATCTAAGTATAGCTACCGCTACTGGCATTTGATTGCTCCTCATTGTCCCCTGGATGCCTCCCCTAGATGCCTCACACTTATGATCACTAATTAATATCCAAACGGTCGGGCCGCTTCATTCCTGCGATTGGCGCCGACGAAAATGTACAGGGGGAAGAATCTTCTGCGCCCATCGAGTCGGAAAGTGTCCCATCTCAACGCCGGCCAACCCCAAGACAACCGTTTTGATCTCATTGCTGTTGCTTGCGCTTGGTAAGAACCAGGGATCTGGCGACCGCCAATTATTGAATTGCAAGGCAAAGCGACCACCTTCTGCCCTCATCTCGCGATGGCAGCTGCAGTTCGGTGGGACGCCTAGATCGTGTCCTCGTCGGCGTCGGAAATCCCAATCTACCTACTAACAAACTCGCCAGCTCCGCTTCGAGCTACGTACCAGAGTTTAGAGAATTCCACATGGCACGTCGTTGACTTTTCAAAGGCAAGGGTAGTGAGCAGATATTTTACCCCTAGGTATTCCCTCCGCCAACATGCGTGTACCGTTACCAAGGCCCAGAAACAGTTATACGAGGGACCGTTTGGCACATGAACGTTCTTGGCCAGGTTTGCTCAAGCCTTGTTTATCTGCATCGCAGAGTTCTGCCTTCTCTAAGGGAGCTGAGGACATGCCCGCCTTCTAAAACTGACCCCGGAAGAAACTACGTAACTTACACACTGCAGCCGCTGCAGGGATAATAACAGGAATGTGCTCCGTGCTGCCGGCCCCGAAACCACATGTTTTTTGTGGATACTCAGCTCATGCCCTTGCGTTGCGTGCAAAGCGTGCTTGGAGGAGCGAAAAGAAACGGGTCCTGTCTACTAATCAGTCTACCAACGATGTATTATTGTACTGAACTATGCTATGTTGGATCTGTAACTGGCTGGCTACTTAACATTCCTGTCGGTCCCATAATTGTATTGACAGGAGCTACAACGAATAGTTATACTGTTATTACCGTGGGGAGATTTCCGCCTCACGATTACATGATTTCGTGTTGCAAGCGTTGCGTCGAACTTATGTCGTTCGAATAACTGACACGAGACTAGGCAGTCGAGAAGATACGAGCTGCTCGTGGTCAATACTTCCCTACCTTCTATTCTACGGCGCAAAGAGCAGGCGAAAGGATGGCGAACTCATGCTGATCAACTCGTTCCAATACGTTCTGGCCAAAGAGCTCATCGTCTTCAACTCTGCGCCGTGCATCAGGTAGGTAACAATAACACAAATACAAAAACATGTGCGGACTTTGAAGGTTGTCCGTACGGGTTAGTTCGTTGCAATAGAACAGTCTTAGCTGTACCGGGTGCCCGGATGCGATGCAACCCTCCAATGTGCGACAAGCGCATTTGAACGACAGGAGATACAGAACCGATTGGCCTCGACGTTCCAACATTCTCAGCCTTGTTCAGAATGGATATTCATGCAGGTAATAAGATTGCAGATCGTGGAAATGAGGCTGTGGCCAGCCATTTCCCCACGGTCCTGTGCTGCAGAACCCTTCGAACCCCTTGTATCGCTGTAGGTACCGTGAACCATAGCAACTATGAGCGTATGGCGTACGAGCGGCGGTTACACCATCATTCTTGCTAGTCCAACACCAGCTTAGTCAATATTAAGCTCAATGTTAGTTTGTATATAATCAGGTCCTCATTAGACAGCAAGAAAGTCATTGATTGCCCAGGCTTCCTACAACAGAAACAGGAAAGATAAGGCGCACAACGCTCACTTAGCACTGAGACGATCTTTCCCATTCAAGCGCTTGAGTCGTAGTGCCAGTCATTATGTCTCGACGCTTGATAGCTCTGCGCTAGACGGTACCTGCCCATCTCGGTCTATTACATATATGTAGTAGGTACAGCAGCATTCTGGAAGTGCATTCGGCCGGCGGCAAGGCCGTGGTTAGATCGGACTTGAGTGTTTACTCAACAACTCCTAGGTTAGTAGGTAGCATGTCTACTACTTACTATGTAGCTTGGCCAAGTAGAGTCAATTGGAGAGAAAGGAGTACCTATGTACAGACTATGTATAGCAGTCTATACGTACTAACACTACTACTCTCCGGTAATGATATCGGGTACAGTGTAAGTTGTAAAGGGAAATATTCTAGAACGTTTCTCGACCTTGCTAAAAGCTAGACTTGGCGTATGCGACCTCGACGCACCTTGAGAAGCGGCGGCAAATTGCAATTACATCACACAGCATACCGACAGTCTCTACGGTACTACCTATCTACTGTATAGCAGTATTTCGAGTCCTATTTTCGCTCACCGGTCAGGCAATGTCCAAACACACACACACACACACACACACACACTGACCTGCTTCCATCCTACAAGTATAGGCCAGAGCTGACTGGCTTACGGTTCCCACTCGTTACAGCACTTGTAGTGGTATTCATATGCGTAACATCTAAGTGTGCGCCCATTTCAGTGCAACTTACACGCCACATCAGCTTGAGGGCGCTGGGCTTACACGTCTGTGTACCTACCACCCTAGGCATATGGCAAGAACGCGTCAAATCGGCTCATTCCACCGAGGCTAGAAAGCTCGTTTAGTTGCCTTGCTTCTTCTACCACTAAGGATGTTTCTGCTTTAAGTTATGCGTCGTCATCATCAAGCAATCCGACCAACGTTCGATTTATCAAGGACATATGAAGCCGCCATCTATCCCCAGGGATCTGAGCAAGCTGAATCCAGTTCACCCAGCTCGCTCCAACAGATCATCTGGCATCATTTATGCTGCAGCAGGATTGTGAAATTATCAACGCCTCTGTGGCATATTCCATGCACTCTGTGATCTCCCTCATCAAACCGAGCCACGCTGAATTTGAGTAGAAGTGTGCCCACCGTGCACCTACCTAATATGGAAACAAATCGTTAGAAGCTGCTTACGACGACAATTACCTGGCTCAACCGCCGTTATGGTGCGGCCATACTACCTACCACAATACCTAAGCACCTACAAGCCGAGCAGGTGTTTGGACTGCCAATGGCCAGGCCTGGCCAGGCTGGCCCAGATACAGTCGTTCTCTAAGTCGATACCGCTGACTCTTGCACATGCCAACCCGAAAATTCTGATCCAAGCCACTTTCCTAGGGCCCTAGGCTACGTGAAACGCATGAGGGTAACCCGGGATTTTTTTACGCCGCTACCTAATCTATAAACAATGCAATGGCCCTGTTTTGTAAACACCAGGTAGGAAAGTATAGCCGACTTGCGTGTAGGTAGATCGTCGCCCGGATTTGGGTTACTGATTATTGAAAGACAACAACTTCGATAGAATCGTTGCTTTGTAGCCGTTGGATGATAGATAATGATGCCATCGGTGAAGGCGTTAATGATGTTAGGCAGCTGAAAAGGGGGATAATCCGTCGCCATCGACACAGGAAACTAGCAGAAACACATAATTACTTGTATAATCTATGGAATGCAAGTCTCACCGATACCCGGGTATCTGCTACCGTTTTCTGAGGCTCTCCCAACCATGTCGGATAGGAAACATTTACATATATTACATTCTTATACAGCCAGTCATCTCATAGAATGTTATTCTGAGATGCTTCGGACTAGGCTGAGTCCACGCAAACCGGATTATGGACAACGGTACGATCATATGATACACTGGATATGATGTTCCCGTCCATAACCAGAGTAATAAAGTGAGGCCTTCTATCGCTTGACCCAGGCTGGGCTCTTCCTTGCCTTGACATGGCCCGTTTTCTTCCTTTCCACCGATCTCGGATCTCGGGTGATACAACCGGCTATAATCCCGTTAGAGTCGATTCGCGTTGCGACGTTTGTATTCATTTAAATGGGCTTACCTTTTCTCAATATCATCTTCAAAGGCGGCTCTTGGACGACGAGAGCTTTAGCGATGGCCATAGCCAACGCTTCTGCCTGTCCCGTGGTACCACCACCGCTCACCAAGGCCCAAACATTGTACTTATCCAATCGCTCGGCAGCTTTCAACCCCCAGATAGAACTTTCACGGTCATGGACGCGACCAAAGGCCTCAGTCAGAGGCTTGCCGTTGACCAGGACCTCGCCGGTACCCTCGACAAGCCAAGCCCGAGCGGTTGAGGACTTCCGCCTACCCACGCCGTGTGATCTGCCGAATTTATCGATAGGAAGCGTTTTAGGATTATTACCGTGCGAATTGATGACGCGCATGAACGGCCGGATGCCCTCCATGACCTCCTCGGGCATCGAGTCCGGGTGTATCCGGTGCAGTCTTTTGACGACGGCGAAGCAGGCTTCGAAATCCCTCCCCTTGACGTCTTCGCCGACTGCTAATCGATACTGTGCCTTTGTTCTCCATACAACCGGCGGAATGTTGCCCTTCGACACGGTCGGTAGTCGTGCATATTTATGGAGGAGCTCCTGTACCCGGACGTAGCTGTCGTAGAAGTGATGATGTCGAGCGAAGTAAGACGGTGAAAGGGGTACGGCACGGACGTGTGGCAATATAACTGCCTGGCCACTATCGTCCGAACTTGCCGCTTTCAATAAAGCAGAAAGCTGTTCATCTTGCTGTCGAGAAGTAGTGGTGAAGGGTCGCCTAGATGCCGGTCTTGTGGATTGTGTGCATATTGAGCTGGCTAGAGAGGGCCATTGCTTCGTCGTGGAGGTCGGGAAGGCCCTTAAATAACGTACGCCATAGCGGAGGGATGACATGTTTGCTATGACAGAATCGTCATGACCTTTAATGCTCGCGTTGGTCGACGGAGGCGGAAGCTCCTGCTGATAGGTAATTGTGAAGTTTTCCGTGTTTTAGCGCGGTTTACAACTTCAGCCCGGCGTTCTTCGTTTGCAGTCTGGATGCACCCATAACTTTTAGTGGAGCCTTCACGATAGCACGGGTTCTTCAGCCAGAAAGGATCAAGACCCAGACCCACCTTAATTTTGCGCCGCAATTAAGATGGTCCGAATTTCCGGGAGACAACGGCTGCAGCTGCATCCAGCTGCAAGAAAACATCTGAACAGCTTCTGTAGGCCGCTGCAAGTGTGGGGGGTGGGGTAGGTACCTTCTAAGGTTGGTACAGTAGAAAGATACCCTGCCTGATTTTTATTACATTTCCCGTTGCCCCGCCTCCCTACCTAAAGAATTTTGAGAGGAAAATTGACTTGAGAATTGACCACAACATAAATTCTCCCGCCTCCTCCTCATTCCCAACTTTTTTCTCCTCCAGCACCAGGCTTCCCAACAACCATGGCGCCCTTTGGAAAAATCTTTACCAGGGAGGTAAGCAGCAATGCGAAGGCTTCACACTCGCTACTTGATACGATTCTTTTTATCTGCTCTTTTTGATTGTGCGCGACCGTCATGGTGTCCATATGAGCTGACAGTTCCCGTCGCATAGCTCAACCCCCGCACCACCGCGATCCTCGCGGTTGCGAAGGCTAACGGCCTCGATCTCGAGAAGGTCGAAGTTGAGGCCGGAAACCCTTCCGCCGAGCTTCTGAAGCTCAACGAGCTTGGCAAGGTTCCTACCTTTGTCGGCAGTGATGGCTACGTCCTCACTGAGGCCATGGCTATTGCCATCTACAGTACGTCACCCGCGTCTTCTACTTTCTCATCCGAAGCCAGCAGTCGTTGCACGAGTCGCCAGTTTCCCTCTCGGCAATTGAAATGATGACCTAGACTTTATTATAACAGTTATCCCTGACTGAATCATATTTTGTTGATATCGTTCTACTTTCTGATCCTACGTGGTCTGCTGCACTTTCTACTACATTGCATAAGTCGCCAGTGTTCTTTTACTGACTTGGCTATTTATAGTTACCTCACAGAACGAGAAGACCACTCTCCTCGGTAAGACCAAGCAGGAGTAAGCTATATTCCCTTCCCCGCCGTAACAGGGTTGCTAACCAAAGTTTTGAAGTTACGCCTCGATCCTCAAATGGATGTCCTTCTTCAACACCGAAGTTCTTCCTGCGCTAGGTGGCTGGTACCGCCCACTCCTTGGTCTGGATCCCTATAATAAGAAGAATATCGACGAGGCCATGAAGGCCTCCCAGAAGTCTATTTCTATCGTTGAGAAGCACCTGCTCCACAACACTTACCTCGTTGGCGAGCGTATCACCCTGGCCGATCTCTTTGCTGCCGGCATCGTCTCCCGTGGCTTCCAGTTCTTCTACGACAAGGCGTGGCGGGCTGAGAACCCCAATACCACTCGATGGTTCGAGACTGTCTACAACCAGCCCATCTACTCAGAGGTTTCTAAGCCCCTCGAATTCCTTGACACGCCTAAGCTGGTCAATGTGCCTCCCAAGAAGGCTGAGCCCAAAGCTCAGAAGAAGGCCGAGCAGCCCAAGGCCCAGAAGAAGGCTGAGCCTAAGCCTAAACCCGCCGCCCCCGCTGCTGATGCTGACGAGGAGCCCACCGCTTCTGCCCCCAAGCCCAAGCATCCTATCGATCTTCTTCCTAGATCAGAGTACCCGTTGGATGAGTGGAAGCGATTTTACTCGAACAACCCTCCTGATGCGGCCATGGAGTACTTCTGGAAGACTGTTCCTTTCTCAGATTATTCCATCTGGCAGGTTGATTACAAGTATAACGACGAGTTGAGACTAGTCTTCATGTCCAACAACCTCATTGGTGGTTTCAATAACCGCCTCGAGGCTTCCCGTAAGTACCTCTTCGGTGCTGCCTCCGTATATGGCCAGAATCACGATTCCGTCATTTCTGGCGCCTTCGTTATCCGGGGCGACGAATACCTACCCGTATTCGACGTCGCTCCTGACCACGAGAGCTTCGACTTCAAGAAGCTCGATCCCAACAACCTTGAGGACCGCGCTATCGTTGAGGCGCGATGGAAGATGGACAAGCCCGTTGTCGTTAACGGCAAGGAGTACCCTTATGCCGACGGCAAGGTATTCAAATAAACACCAAACCTTACTAGATGACGGTGGGATGATTACGTGTTGATGAGGTTATGCCACTTGGGAACGGCGGTCGGGAATGAAAACGGAAGGGTATGATGGATGACTTGTAAAGGCTTAGTTGACTGCTAAGATAGCATCGAGCACTATGAGACGACCAAAAACACTAATAAACGTGATACCAAGCAATTTGTTGCTCGTAAACTGAACATCTGCTTTGGAGCTGTGACAAATTAACCCGGTTCAAGGCATTTTGCCATGCATTGTATTATTTATAGGATGTCTGAGTCCGTGTCTTGGCATACTCATAAATAAATTAGTATTTATACTAGTATTACGTGCCCCATCTCACCGTGTTTGGCCTCTTAGTAAAAATGCGCGACACAAGAACCTATGAGGAACAAAACCGTAAGTAGCTGATGCTGAATGAAACGCCATTACCCAACCAAAGATTGCTTTTCTGGTTCCATAAGTTGGTCTATGAAAACGTGTTGCTATGAAGGTGATACTGCCGACATGCGCATTCAGTCGCAGACCATACCCTCTTTGACCTGCTCCAGTTTACACCGCGAGCTAAAATCTACGTTCAAATCACTGATCTTGCTAACTAGCAATTGCAACTTCGGTAAACTACTTCCTGTCGTATAAGCTGTACACACGAGACGGTGACTGGGCGTAGATCATAATGACCGGAAGGATGGCTGTATACTGTAGCCAATATCAACCATCCGCTTCTTCTACGTACGACCGACCATATGATGTCCTGACCGCGGGGTCCCACCCGCTCCCGCATAGCTAACCCAAGCAACAAGCCGCTCACGTGATCTCTAGGGTGCGGACCCCACCATAGAAGCTTGACTCACTTTGTGTCACAGCAAACTCTGCCAAGCCACTAATAGAGTGTTTGGTTCAGTGATCCAGGGGTCACTGGGGGCCTATATCGGATCTAGCTGACTCTTCACTTTTCCCTTGTCATCTGAATATACATCGAGGAGATAACACACGCACTGCTTCCGGCGCTATCCTCCTGATACATTCAATTCTTCGTAAAACCTAAACAGCCGCCAATCCGTTGCACACCATCATGTCAACTGTTATTCATCTGAGGGCTGAGACCAAGCCCTTTGAGCGGCGTTCTCCATGTATGCATATCTACGACCCCTGAATCTAAAGTTCACATAGATCAGACTGACATAATGGACCAGTATCGCCCGATACGGCCAAGGCTCTCATAGACGCCGGGTACGTTGTGCGAGTTGAAGAATCACCAGATCGCATCTATCAGGATAGCGAATTCAAGGATGTTGGTGCCGAGATTGTCCCTGCTGGGTCGTGGGTCAATGCTCCCCTAGACAACATCATCTTAGGCTTGAAAGAACTTCCGGCAGACGGCTGTACGTATGATGATGATGCCTGGAGGCTGGATATAGTCGCTAACACTGTTTCATAGCGCCCTTGCCGCATACATATATCCACTTTGCCCACTGTTTTAAGAAGCAGGACGGATGGGCCACCGAGCTCTCGCGCTTTGCCAAGGCCAATGGTCTGCTCTATGACCTCGAATTTCTCGTGGATGAGAGAGGTGCGCGCGTAGCGGCCTTCGGCTTTAGCGCGGGCTATGCTGGTGCTGCCCTGGCCTTGTTGTCCTGGTCACATCAACTTCTGAATCCCGGCGTTCCCCAAGGCGTCGTGCCTGCATTCGACACCGCCTCTGCTTTAGTAGATCACATTCGATCTTCCATTGAGAAGGCGCTGCCACTGAACAATGGCCAGTACCCCCGTCTCATGATCATCGGAGCGCTTGGTCGCTGCGGAAAGGGGGCGGGTAAATGCTTAGCTGATGTGGGCATCCCCGAGGAGTCGGTTCTCAAATGGGACTTGCCAGAGACCAAGCGCGGCGGACCCTTCTCCGAGATCAACGGCGTTGATATCCTCCTGAACTGCGTCTATCTGGGGGCGCACAAGATCCCGCCTTTTACCACGGTCGAGTCGTTGTCGACCCCGCAGAGGCGGCTTCGCGTGATCTGTGATGTCAGCTGTGACCCGAACAACGAGAACAACCCGATTCCCGTCTATTCCGGATACAGCTCCTTCGACAGCCCGACTATCTCGTCAGCACCCATACCGGAGGGACCCGAGCTGCGCGTCATCGCCATAGACCACCTCCCCACCATGATTGCTCGGGAGGCGAGCGACGAGTATTCCGGCTTGCTTCTTCCTAGCCTTTTGAAGCTGAAGGAGCGTGAGGCGGAGGGTGTTTGGACCAGAGCAGCAAAGACTTTTAGAGACCGGGTTGCGGAGCTGCCATAGACATAGACCGGTGCAGTTTGACGTAAAAAGGAGTTAATGAGAAAATGAAAAGGTGGATTTGATCACGACTGTTTCGGAATAGACTCTGCATATGGCGGGTTTAAAAAATAAATAAAAGGGTTTAGATGTGCACATAAACTAGACAGTTCAGCTAGAAATTGCAGATTTCCGACTTGTGATGGGATGGAACGGCGTATGCTACCGTTTTCGTTACGTCCTTACAATTGTGCTTGTGACATAGTAATAAGTTCTGCACGAACTTCAACAGCATGACCAGGTCCGCGTAGAATACAAAATAGCATTTGTTTCACTTCAAATCAGTTCGAAACGGCAGGCTTCGACAGCAACTACACAACACACTCACCGGTTCAATGATGTCAGAAAAATCACTAACACTACACTACCAAAGAACAGGAAGACGTACTTCCACAGGAGCCAGGAGAGGCGGTAAAGAGGTAGGTTAGGTTAGGTTAGGTTAGCTCTTCCGATCCCCCGTTCGACTCTGTAAAGGCTAGAGTAGAGTGTTCTCTGGGTATTAACCCGCTACATACGTAGTTTGGGTTAGGTATTAGGGGAGTTCGTGATGATGAGGCTGTGATATGCGGTAGGTAGAGTGTGGACTAGACTAGCAAGCATTTGGTGTAGTGCTTTTTTTTGCTCTTTTCTTTTTCTCCCTAGACATATCCCTTCTCGTTAGCTTGGTGTTCTTGTTTGATAAGGTGACAAGATCAGCCATGTCTAAGTAGGGGAGGATAAGATTAAAACCTTAGTGAGAGGAGTCGGTGTTGAAGCACCATGCTTGATTTTTGCTTTTGGAGGTTGATAGTACCATGACTATTGTCACGTCTAGTTTCCTTTTTTCTTTTTTTATTATTCATCTTTTCCTCGAGAAAAACCCGGAGCTTGCTTGGTTTGCCTACCCGCTTACCCGCCTACCCGGGGTCGCGGGATAGGAAGTGAGACAGAGCATCTCTGTCTAAGACATAGATGACTGACTTGTATGACTTGTTCATCATTAGTGGCGGCTTCTATTCGGCCACCATAAAGATATTGTCTTTCAACCTGTGACCCTGGTTAATTCCTCTGTATAGTCAGCCCACCGTAATAGACAAAGGCGTATACTAACCCCTTTGTGTCGGCATCGAGGCCAATGTCTCTCTTTCTTGCATGGGGCGTTCTTTATTCAAGCAATGAGGAGAGCCTTGACAGTGCTTGACGAGATAATCAAGGGCTTGTATATAGTAGTTTTCCTATCCGTTTCCTAGGTACCTGCACAATCTAAAACACATGTCTATCTACAGCAATCTACTTACCTACCTACCTAGCCACGAATATATCTGAAGCCCGAAACAATCTCCGAAAATCAACAATACGAATCACATCTCCAAGTTGAGACGCTTACAATACAGAAGACAGTCCACTCTAAAAAGAGAAAAGGAAAACGAGAGTGCCTAACCTAGTACAAAGATGAAAACAATAATGAGCATGAGCATGCGTCCGCGCGGCGGCGTTGGCCCGCGAGCCAAAGACGATGACGACGAAGTCGGCCTCACGTTCGGCAGTTCGAAGGGCGGGTTTCCTTCATGCGTTATCCTATAATCATATGCATTTACATACGCAGTCGGTGGGACGGACGGACCGGTACAGATAAATACATATCTACTGCTTCCCTTATTTCTGCCCTACCCATGTATGGAATGGTAGGGCAGGCGTACGGGGGCTCGAATGAGGAGATTGGCATACACGAGAAAGAACATGGGAGAGGGAAGCTCAGTTATGCAGAAGGCGGAGGGGGGGATGGAATATTAGGCAGTTTGGGCATCGGAAAGAACGAGAAATAGAATTAAGTAAAGATGCTGGGGTTCAGATCAAGGATATTTTAGCTGCATTTCGTTCGTGCCATATTCTCGAGTTGGAGTCGCCGCGACGGGATTACGCTGATCATCATATAGACGAAGGCGGGGATACCCCTACACGTATAAACGAAACTAGCTTTACTCATCAGATTCTCCCATTTCCCGTCGGTTCCTTGGTTAAGGCTTTCGGACATTTGCTGGTCGACATATTAATACCTTTCCTCTAAGATGCAATATAAGATTCACATTGTTGTCACGGGCGAAATGGCCTGGGCATAAACTCAGGGGTAGAGATAGAAACTACAAGCAACAAGTGGTATCATATTAGAAAGCCAGAAAACTCATAGGCGAAACAGCATGAGCCTGCCGAAACCCATTTCTGTCTGAATTAACTAAGTAGTTTGATTTCAATATAGGTAAATCTACCTCTTCTGCTTCCCTTTGGTGTCTTTCCGCCTTTCCCAGACCTGTAGATACGACTCGCCTAGATACAGCAATTCCTTTTGTATCCCCTCGACGAAGAGATCCTGGCATACGACCCATTCATCCCGACCCTTGTCTTTCAACTGCACTTTCCACGTTTTCCTCTCTTCTCCGGTGTCCGCGACGTCCTCCTTGGCGCGCACGGCCTCGTGGGTCACGTTGGCCACGAGGTCGTACCATATGGGCTCGCCGGGGGGATAATCTGCGGGACTCGGCTCTACGTATGGCGATGCATCAAGTCCCACGCGGGCATCGAAGGTGACGATGGTCGGGTTGCGCTCCGAGACGAACTTGTTTTTCGAGAAACGCTTGATGTGGAATATGAGGTACGGAGGCAGTGGATGCATTAGCCGGTAGCGTTTCCTCTGGGCGAGGTGTTCCTGAGCTTTGATACCATCGTATTTTGATAATATGGTAGTGAGCGCCACTTGTGGGATGATATTGCCGCCCATCTCATCCTGGAACAGGGGTGCTGGAGGGAGGTCGAGGGTGAGTAGCAGGAAAGGGCTGATGTCAGTCTTGACTTCTGCTGCCTCCTCGAAGCGTAACCGATCGCCGGCATCGGCTTTTGCTGTGATGGCTTGCGATTCTACTTTGAGCTTGCCTTGGAAGATACGCTGTATGATGCTGCTCCCTGGTTTCGTCTTGCTTCCACCCAGTCCCAGATGTAAATTATTCAGGAACCAAGACAGGAAATCGACTGGGTCTGACTGGTTCGTCAAGGTGAATCTCTTGTTTGACCTTAGCGAGATTTCTTGTAAGAGTTCATGCGGCGACACATGGTTTTTGAAGGCGCGAGGGTTCCAGATCTTGCGGAAGAGAATGGCGCATCGCTTGACGAGCTCCGGGCGCGAAGACAAGTCTTCGAGCAGGAAGAAATTGCGTAGCGGCGTTACATGGGAGAGCGTCTGCACAACTACGTTAAGGTAGTCGTTCTCTTTGATGTTGTTCATGCCCACGTATCCCGGCGTGTACTGCTTCCCACCAAGTGTCCACGCTGTTCTGGGCTTGCGATCGAGCTCCATGACCTCCTGCTTTGTGTACCGAGGATCTGAGACGTATTTGATGTCATCGAGCGACTTGCTTTTGACTTCGTATCCTTCAGGCAGGACATAGACCTTTTGGTTCTCCATATTGATGAATACATGATGCCCTTCATCAAGCGCATGGAAATACGCGTACGACTTGGGCCCCCTTCCCTGGAAGTATTTCCCGCAGACCAGGCATGCGTAAACGTTTATGTTAGACAGACTGATCGAGCACAGCTTTTCGAAATCAAAATCGAGGACGTTGCGATCTATCGTGTCGAGGTACAGGTCGCCGTATCCTTCTGTCGGCGCTGCCTGTCTTATAGGTGCTTTCGTCGGTTGATCGTCGAAATCGTCCTGATCGCTTTCAAGGTCCGCGACGCTCTCGCCAAACCGATCAGATGGCGTTGCAGTACTACTTCCATTCAACTCGGGACCTTCGTCCAATCGCGACCTTTTAGACGCAGGCGAACCGACACCATACGATTCGTCTAGCGCCTCGGAGGCTTGTCTCTTGGACATGGTAATTCGTGAAGATTCGCGGATAACTACGCGCTTGTTGGCCCAGCGACTGAAAAAATGTACAAGGTGTTGTGGGATAACTTTTTGTTGCTTGCTTTGTCGTTTCTACTTGGTAGTCAGTGCCGCAATGAAATATCATGAATACCTAGGTAAGGCTGAGCTCTGGTGCCTATGTTGGTGTTGCTGGAAGAATTTAAGCTATTACCTTCAATTGGGAGGTGCTAGGGAGGTACTTCGTATGCACCTTATTATAGCAAATGTACTTATTAGACGCCCCTCCACCAATAGCCGCACCACCCTAGCTACTAAAGTACTTAGATAGGTACCCACCCCAATCTAGACATGCATTTAGATACTAAGTAGGTGCAGCAGTATAGCATTTTCGAGACCTGATAGATGTTTATTGATGTATGGTGACTAGCATATGGAGTTTTGCTATCTACAGTATGTTGACCTGAAAACGCATTAACAACCACCAAAGCCTAGTATCCTAGCAGTCTGCGCTTATAGACATGTTGTATAGGTACTCTTTCTCAACACATGAGTCCAGAATGCGACGCTGTTCTGCGAATATAGACTAATATTGAAAAACTGCCAAAATATATTGACTCAGCCAGTAAAGTGTTTGGTTCCCAGCTGTTCACGAACCAGGCTTAGTTGTGCTGGTGTTTACGGAAGAGAATCTATTATCATTCTTGAAGGATATGATACCTGGGACAAATCACAAACCGTAATACAGCCCCCTAACAAACAAGTTATAGCAGTTACATCTAGCAACAAATAGATCCGGATGTAGGAGCGTTGACTTCCAGTAACCAATTGTGCTCGAGTAACATCATCTCACGGATCGTTTTGTACGACCTCGCCCCAAAGAGAAAGAAGTACCCGGCATTTGCAATCTGATTAATTGCGTCTTCGAACTAGTTGATTATCATGGTTCAATATGGACACCTGGAGAAGTCGTATAGATATGGGCCTTAAGCTTAAAGGTAAGGGTAGAGTTGGTCTTGCAACATGCGGGAATAAAGGCTCACGTCGTTATTAGGAGCTGCATTCAAAGCTGTTCGAGCCGTCTGTGAGGAATCAATTTGTAAGGTCTCCGTAATGCACGGGCAAATAGAGACTGAAGTTTAACAAAGAAATATGTTTTGCTATGGCTTCTTTGGAATAATTCACCATAGGGTGGAGATGTCGGGAATACAGCCAACTATCTCACTGTAAGGCCAAAGTCTAAGTAATAACACAGTTGTAGCCGATCGTCTTTCGAGGCGCAGCATTGCGGTCGTAGTGCCTACTGACTAGCTGATTCGCCATTCGTCTAAGGATGCCCATGCTCGCTTGCAACATACGGTCGCCCCGCGCCTTCAGAACGCCTTAGTGTCCATCGTGTCTCCGAGCAAATTGTTCAATTGGTATGTCAAGATCGTTGTGTCGGATCTAGTGGTCCCAGGGATGCCTCCAGCCCATAAGAACCGGGCCTGATTAATATGTCAGTAATCGCTCGTTCGTATCGTCAATGGAGCAGGCCTCAAGTACCATCTTTCCGTGCACGGTACATCAACTGTGGCAAATCATTAGCATTTGCAAAGACTCTGGCTTTTTTCCCTAGGAAACACCCACAAAGAACCACATGCTGGCGCCCAGAGCTGTGCCAGTGTATTTGTATATTCCAGGGAACCTGACAGGACCGCCGCCCGCCATCGTGATGAGCTAAGCACAAGTTAGTTCCAGTCGATAAACATTAGCGTAGATGTAGGGTAAGTACTGATAAATTGGTTGTTTGGCGGCGATGGGTAATACTGGGCAATTGCGCTGGCTCTAAAGACTGAGAATTGTTGTTGTCGTCAAATTGAAGGTTGACATTCCCGTTACACGGAGCCCGGAGGTGAGGTTGCAGCAAAGAGCCGATATTTTACCGGGTGGGTCTAATCTACGCTGTAACAGCATACCTATGAGCACTCTATGGGTATGCTCCAGATACCTGTAGTAAGTAACGGTAAGTGACTGTAGGTAGGCCGTCCTGCCCCAGACCATCTGCCCAGCCCTGCAGTAGCTCCATGCAGATTGGTTCCATCCATCAATCGCCGATTCGCCTTTCCAAGTTTCTAGTTTCTTTGTCCCCACTATCTAGCCACCAGGGGTCGCCCATCGGAAATACTCATCATAGTAGGTACTGCTGTGTGTACAGCGTACTACGCGACCTAAACTACTACGACTACATCTACTCAAGCCCGTATTGACAGCAAGAAGCTGTACACTTATAATCATTCTTAAGTTCGGGCACGACATTTCTTTTCTTCTCCTCGCGAGATAAGGGTGGGAGAGCGATCACAATCTTTTTATCTAACCCCCCGTGCGCATGTTACCAACATCTCTGGCCTAGTCGTATTTGAACCTACCTCTCGCGCCACCTCAATTCGCCGCGCGTTTTGCGATGCTTACTTCCCTCCTCCCAACAGCTTAAAACCCCACCCATCCGATTGAATATTCGTTGTTACAGAAAGCTGCCCTGCCACCCTCTGACGAACCCTTTCGGTTATCCTTGGTGCGCTGTGTTTTAGCGACGACAGCGTGACAGCCATGGCAAGCACATTGCCTGCCAGCGATAATGGAGCGCTTTCACCTCGATCATTCGCCCAACGGCACCAACGACCCCGAGACAGCTTCAAGGGGTGCTCCCGTATAACTGACTATGAACTCCTAGGCAAGTTGGGCGAAGGAACCTTTGGGTAAGATGCATTGCCCTTTTCTATTCGACCTTCCATGTTAACCTCAATTTATAGTGAAGTGCACAAGGCCAGGTCTCGGAGAACAAACGAGCTAGTCGCCTTAAAGAAGATCATCATGCATAACGAGAAAGACGGGGTTTGTGATTATCTGGTACACTGGCGCCCTTGTATCGCAGCTAACCGCCTCCCCAGTTTCCCATTACTGCGCTCCGGGAGATCAAGCTTCTCAAGCTGCTATCACACAAAAACGTACTGAAGTTAGAAGATATGGCTGTTGAGCATCATTCTAAGATGAGTAAGTCGTTCTCTCGTACTTGCGAGGCTTTCCCCAACATCTGCTAATTTCATCTAGTTGACAAAAGGAAACGCCCTATCATCTACATGGCCACACCCTATATGGACCATGATTTATCCGGCTTACTCGACAACCCTTCCGTGACATTCACGATACCACAGACAAAATGTTACTTAATGCAGCTTCTTGAAGGCCTGCGCTACCTACATGAGAACAAGATACTCCATCGCGATATGAAAGCCGCCAATCTCCTCATCAATAACAAAGGCATACTTCAGATTGCTGATTTTGGCCTCGCAAGACACTATGATGGACCTATCCCCAGGCCTAGCCAGGGTGGTGGCGAAGGAAAAAGAGAGTATACAAGTTTGGTGGTGACCAGGTGGTATCGGCCACCCGAGTTGTTGCTGCATCTGAAAAAATATACCACTGCTATCGACATGTGGGGTGTTGGGTAAGCTTTGATCCCTTGAATTGATTTGAGTGTGAACTTACAGGCGGATCATAGGTGTGTCTTTGGCGAAATGTTAGTTGGTAAGCCAATTCTGGCAGGGGACACTGATGCACACCAACTCGAGATGATCTGGGATCTCGTCGGAACGCCAACCGAGCAGACTATGCCTGGGTGGAAACATTTACCGGGTGCCGAAGGACTGAGTCCGCGACCACGTCCAGGGTCTTTATCGTCCCGGTTCCGTGAGCACGGCCCACAAGCTGTGTCTCTGCTCAAGGAACTCTTAACGCTCGATTGGCGAGCTCGCATTAATGCGATCGACGCATTAGAACATCCATACTTCAAGTGTGCGCCTTACCCGGCACGGCCTGAAGATATTCCGACTTTTGAGGATAGCCATGAACTGGATCGTAGAAAGTTCCACGACCGAAAAGCAGCTCTTCCGCCCGCCCCGAAAGGGGGCACGGTTGGTGGCGCATTTGATGGCCCCAATGTAGCTTTCGGCAGCGGTGAAGGGTATGGCAATAGGCCAAATGGCAGGCATCATGGCCGGGATCGGAATGGTGAGGAACGGCGACCAGCCTGGGCTAGGGAGCAACCCCGTCACGAACACCGCCTACCGCCACGCCCGCCGCCGCCAGAGAATCCTCCTAGTGGATGGGACGGGGCTAAGGACTCGCATGATTCATTCTCGTCTAGAGACAGGGATCGGGCGCCAAGAAGCCGCGGCGGTGTCAACCGGCCGGAAATCGATACTTATATTCCTAGCTACCGCGGCGGAAGGGATGATCGGCCTCCCCGTGATGACCGTCGGAGACGTGATGATCGAGATGACAGAAGGCATGATTGGGACCGTCGGGATCGAGACTATGAGGATCGCACCAGAGCCAGCCAGACGCGTAGTCGCAGCCGGTCTCCGGTGAGAGATCGGGACCGTGATCGAGATCGTGATCGAGACATTTACCGTCGATAACAGGCGTTGGCCCTGCCACATCACCCGTCCTTGGTATACTGTGGCCGCTTCTGTGCTGCTACCAACCTACCTCAGCAGCAAGGTAGTTTTCTCAATTGGGCTAGGGTTGGCATCGGAAGCAAAAGGCGCAAGATGGCGGACTTGGAATTGGCGTTCAGATTCGATGTTAGGTATTTACAACGTAGCCAAGCAGCTGCTAGTTTGGCATGTCGTTTCAGAGCGCGATATGAACTACAAAATAATGCCATACTCTGTCGCTTTATTGGGGAAATAGGAATAAAGAAACATCGTAAACCGCTGCGAACTCCGATGGGATTATAGGCTATCACTTTCACTACTCTCTTCGTGGATTGTCTGAGCCATAAAGCCAATTTTCCGTCGACTCCTGGATTGGAACTCGGGAGTCCGCACCAATTTCCGCCGTCTCCCGAACGCATCATTGACGTCCATACTCTCGTTGGCTCTTGATCTACTAGAGCGCGGCCAGCTTTTATCCAGGCTTGATAATCCATATTTGTCCAAATTATCGCCTGAGAATGACGCTGACTCCAAACGGTCGTCGTATGCCGACGAAGTCCGACTTTCGTCAAGTGAAAACCGGGGTTTCTGGAATTGCTTCTGGTAGTACTGGTCTACCAGTTTCTGTCGCTCCTCTGCTGTGTTTAAACCCAGCAGAACAAAAAAGAAGCTCGAAGTGTTGTGCAGGACAAGGCCAGCGCAGAGCCCTATGATAGCAGCGCAGGCGACCTTCCACCAAGTGTTAGTACGGTTAGATATATGTAATGGTAGCACAGTGCCATTTCGATCTCATCTCACGTGAATTACTCACATAGATATAGAGGTACTATGATTACCAGATGTTAGCTTTTAAGAATACTCAGACAGACCAGGCAATACGATAATTGATAGTCCTGCAAGGAATAAGGCAAATTCACTGGATCACACACCTTAAGTCTCGCGATTAGACCCAAGGCGAAGAGCGCACATCTAAGCCCGAGCTTGAGTATAATCCATAGCGGTGACAGCAGGAAGACGACAGTCTTGTATATATAATATAGAGGCCAGCGCAATGGGGTCGAGAGCGTGTAAAGCAGACTCGTAAGTAGCTGGGCCGTGGAGAGAGCCAGGACACCGGCTACTTTCAGGGGTTCGAGCCAACCCATCTTCAAGTTGTATTTATTTCGAAAACGTGTGTGCCACCGTCTCTTTGGCTCTTTTACATAATCGTCATTGTTTGTTTCTCCAATTGCCCGCTCAAAAGACAAAGACAGAGATGATAGTAGTAGTAGTAGTACAGGGTGTACAAGAAATTACAAATTTGAACGAGAGCCAGATTGTTGTTCGCTCAGTCGTATAATTCAATCAGAGCTGCGTGCATATCGTGTGTGATGTTTCAACTTGTTGGAATGCATCTACGTCGACAAGATGGGAGTGGATCGGTAGTATTGCTATTACACACAGCTATGACGAAGGTGAGATGCTTGGCCCTGTCATCTGCAGGAACCCCCATGTCTGCCCCGTGACCCCCGTGCTGGCTAAGAGCTGGGGGAATGTAGGTGGGTAGGATGTACCTAGGTATTAAGGCATCTACGTGCGCAAAATCTGGAGGATCGCTGTTTATCCGTTCCGGCGGGGTTAAAATAGGAGACCTCAACGGGGGGATGTCCGTGGGCGGTGGGTCTCTGATGGACAGATACGGAAATAGGTACCTCTACCCCCTCCCTGGAGAGCAGAGGTACCCGGGTATCTTGCTGTACAAGTAAGCAATATATCAAGCACTTGTCCTGAACGTGTCCGGATATTTATTAAGTACCTAGATAAACCGGCAGAAATGTAATGATTAAATGGCTTTTAACTAGGTGCTAGTCAAGGTCGGGATCAGATTAAGACTGAGTTAATTAGAGGTGCATAATTTTGAGTTTAGCAAGCCAGAATGTTCCAACTCGTGTCTTTTATTTAGGTGCGAACAGTGTATTATGTTGGTGGAAGGTACATACAAGATGCAGAGAGCATGTATCAGCTACCTACAACATGCGTGTAACAAGGTAATATCACTTCAAATAATGGTAGCACCAGCATTAATCTGTAGATTTAATTGGCTTTGACATCTGCAGCCTGGAGCCCGACGTATTCAGTACCGACCTGAACCTGCAACTACGGTATCCGTCTGGTAGATAACCCCAGAGAGCAAAGCTCAAACAGCTCCTCCCTAGCCTAACGCATCTTATTCATTATCTAAGATTCCCAGCACTTATTGGTACAAGTAGTTGGGAAATGGTCTCATGACCCAAACATCATGCGATGATCCTGTCTTCCACGTTGCACGTCTGCCTCCCAGTTGTCCGACGCTTGCCCTTTTCCCAATCCGAGCCTCTCCTGACTCACTTCTAGCCTGCTCTCACCACACGATGTACCTGTCCACGGGACCAATTGACTAATTACTAGCTGCTGTATCTGCCCTGCCGCCTTACCGTCCTACCCGTCCTACGGTATTACCGTCCTCCCGAGTCACGCCCTCGCCCTTCCCTCTCACTCCCCCCACGCCCATCCCAATCATGGGGAATAACCCATCGTCCACGTCCAAGCAAGCTACCCCAACGCCCCCGGCGTCTTCTAATGCAGACTCTCCACGCGTCTCCAAAAAGGAGCACAAGGAGCACAAGAATCTCGTCTCGATACATCACCCGCACCCGCACCACATCCGGTCACCAGCCTCCCTCGAGGCTTCGGGGGTCCAGGCCCAGGGATCCACCATCTCCAACCGGAGCTCGCAGTCGAGACCCTTATCCATTTTGAACCCAACAGCCTCGCCTGCCTCTTCACACTCTGAGAAGTCCGCCGCTTACCCGCGGCCCTTACCCTTCGAGCAAGCACAGGGGAATGCCACCGCCGCCGACGTCAAATATGAAGAGCCCTCCAAGCCTGTAGCTGTTCCTCAATATTACCCTGAAACCGGCTCCTTTACACAAGACTCGCAACTAGAGGAGGGTCTGCCTACCGGCACCACCTCCAGCAGTGTGCAAGACATGACGTACCCTATGCCTCGACCCCCGCGGCTCCCCCTTCCTATAGAGGAGGAGATCCATACGCCCGGCTCGCCTATATTTTCGCCCGAAAACACCAACGACAATGATGTGGATGTTGCGCCTCTGGACGACCAGCCCGGGCTACCGAGCCGTAACTCAAACCTAAGTGCTGTAACAGATGAGGATGATACCGAGGAATTGATTGTGGATAAAACTCGCCCGACTGTGCCCACGCGGATAACGTGGCTACGAGGGGGCCAGAAGGTCTACGTTACTGGAACTCCGTTCCAATGGGGTAAGAAACAACGTTTGGTGCCAGCGTAAGTAAGCCCTTGCTGTGGAAATACGCCGATCTTGGACGTCAGAGTTAGCAAATGCGACCAATCTGAAGCAATCCGGCAGAGGGTCAGGTAGAGCGTAGCCATTGAACATGTTCGCTAACGTGTCCACCCCTTACATACAGCAAGGGAGAGGAGAATGTCCTAGAGACGACAATTCGAGTCTTTCCAGGAACTCATCACATCAAGTTTCTTGTCGATGGAACTATGCAAGTGTCGCCAGATTTACCCACCACAGTAGACTTTGGCAATAATTTGGTCAACTATATTGAGGTCAGCGGACATGTCAATGAACCCACAGCTCGCTCGGTTCGGGAGTTAAATATAGAACCTGGAGTTCCCAAATCCGAGGATGCTCAGAATCTACCCTCTAGACAGCCTTCAGGCGTTGCTCTCGAAGGCGATGAGGGGGGCAAGAAGCGGATCATCGTCCCAGCCGAGAAATTTTCCGGCAAGCTTCCTCGGTACCTCGAGGATTTTGACCAGCCAGAAGAATCTATAGCGTACAGGGCATCAGCAGCTGCGCTCGAAAAACTACCGCCACCACCGGCCCTGCCCAGTTTCCTCTCCAAACCCGTGATGAATAACACCAGCTTGATCAAAGACGATAACAGTGTCTTGAATATGCCTAACCACACGGTCCTAAACCACTTGGCTACTTGCAGTATCCGGAATAACGTATTGGCCTTATCGGCTACGACTCGGTATAAGGACAAGGTAAACCCTGCTCCTCGTCTTCCAAGTTTATACTATTTAGAGCCTAACAGTATTAGTACGTGACAACGGTTATATACAAACCCTCGAAGCACTGAAAACGTTCGTATAAGCTATACGGACATAGATCGTATCATCGAACCCGATTTGCGTCTCAAAATCACCTATAAAGGGCATCAACACAGAGGGTTTTACATATACGGTTCTACGAGCAATCTCGAGGCAGGTCCTCTAGACTGGGTTGGGAAAATATGTCAACTAGGATGGGGGCTCCTCGACTGATGTAGGATAAAAGTGGCGAGCCAAAGTCGCGGAATAGGGTCCGTCTAGGATCTGGGCTAGGTATATTTTGGGAACCTCTTTTGCTATAAACTGGCCATGGTTACGACGGAGCGTGGGTAATGAGACAATGGTCATTGCGACATGAACTGGAACACCGGGGTCTTTTGGCATCAGGAATTAGAAATTGCATGGTTGGCAGTACTTGACTATCCGCTTTGACTTGGGTGGTTTCAACTGAATCCAATATAATCCACTATGAATCGGTCAACCGCCTCTTGATCTATATTTGAATGTGCGGATAATGCTAAACAACTTTTTTTGTATATACGACGCTGTATGTACTCCTAAATAATAGAGGCAGCGGTGTCAATACGTCAACGAGCTTCTCCAATTCTCTCCAAGATCCCCCTGACCAGGAACGCTACGCCTGTTCATGCTATATCGACAACTCTGGGTCGTTGTCTTGTAGTGATCGACTCTTTACCCAGTACCACGGAGTAAACTTTGATGATAACCAGCATCCCTCAAATTCTGTTTTTACCCAGTCTTAGTATACATAAAGCGATTTTTATTAGGTATAAGTCTTCGTATGGGCCACCTGAGCTAGGACGGAATGAGGTCAGAGTGCGACCTGTCTATTGAACATCACCATGAGCGTCCGCTCTAATACACGGGACTCGACCGCCCGTGTTGTTGAATTTGTTTCTGGGTAATTAGGTGACGATCTGTTTCGGTACCGTTGAAATGGAGCAGGAGACTCCGTGGCTTTTGTTTTGTCGCTTTCTCTGATCTTCTGGAACAATACCCCTGACTTCCCTCTTTAATAAAGGACGAGACGCTCGACTTTTTGCCCGCTGAAATTCGTGCTAACTCATCCCTACAAAAGCAACAGCTCGTTTCATTCGTTTTGTTCATGTATATGTGCGCCCGTTCGTAATAGCTTCTCTCGTCTTTTAGTCTCGCCACTTGACATGCACCTCATCAGTGCGGAAGCGCTGCGTGCAGGTACTCTCAGCAAGCGGGGTGCGGAACCCGGTCTCGTAAGCGAGGAGCCCCGCGTGCGCGATCATGATGCCGTTATCGATGCAGAAGCGCTCGTCGGTGGCGTAGACGGATCCCCCGCGCTCGGCGGCCATGTGGCCCATCATGGCCTGCAGTCGCTCGTTGCAGCCAACACCGCCGACGACGAGGACCTGCGCGCTGCCTACGTGTGCCATAGCCCGCTCCGTTATCTCAACCAACATCGCGAACACCGTCTCCTGCAGGCTGTAGCACAGCTCTGCGGGTGTTATCCTTACCTCGTCGGCAGACAGGAGGGGGGGCTCGCCGCGCGCCTCGCGCGCGTCCTGCTCGTACATCTGCGCGGCTAGGATGTCGGCTTGCGCCAATATGCCGCTGAAGCTGCAGTCCATGCCCTTAACGGCGTAGGGTAGGTCCAGGAGAATGTTCCCCGAGGCCTGTTTAGCGATTTGTTCGATATTGTGGCCCGGCGCGGGATCATTGCTTATGGTCAACGTGCGCGCGAACCTGTCCAGACAGTTGCCGACTGCTATATCGAGCGTCTCGCCGAATATCCGGTACCGCTGCTCCGCGTACGCGATCACTTGCGTATTGCCCCCCGACACGTACAAAACGACGGGGTTCGTGGCGCCCGTGATCTCGCGGCCCATCTCTATGTGGCCTACGCAGTGATTTACGCCTACGAGGGGCTTGTCCCAAAGCAGAGATAGCGTTCGCGCGGCGATGGCGACGCTCTGTAATGGTGCGCCCATCCCTGGCCCCTTTGTGTAGCATATGCAGGAGAGCTGCGACGGCGATACGCCCGCGGCGCGCAAGGCTGATCGGGCTATCTGGGTGAAGAAGGATCGGTGGTGCTTCGCCGTGTCCTTAGGTAGGAAACCCGTCCCAGGCGGCGAGGAGAACGTGTGCCGGATATTGGCTAGGATGGACGATTTGCCTGTTACCGGGTCGTGTGCTATTATGCCGATGCCGAGCTTGTTGGCGCTTCCCTCGCATCCGAGGGCTAGGAGTGCCCCGTCTGGGACTTTGCTTATTTGTATTGTCATTATGCCTAGGTAGCTTCTGTGGACGTTTCGAGGCGGAAGGGAGAAATAGAGACGGAGATGGGTGAAGTGAAGGAATGCGGCCGCGCGCAACGTCTAGATTTTCTCTAGAGCAAGTTTCGCGACTAGATGTCTATGCGGTTTGGAGAGGCGGCTGTCTTCAAATTTTGTTATTATTGTTAGCGAAAAGAAAGTTGGTAATCTCGACTTAAGGCAAAAACCCTTGTTATCCCAGCTGCCTGGATGGAGGGGCAGTTGGAGTCGCAGTTGAGGTTGAAGTTCATGGTGGGGGTGGGGCAAGACATCCATGTAACCTTAATGAAATTGGAATAACGAATATTATTTACTAACGGGATGAATTTGGTAACAAGCGTTGTACACGCTCGCACAAGACTTGAACTGCATGGACTAATTGCTTATAGGCTATATAGTAAAAAGGCCGAATTGTGTACTTCTATTTCACCTAATTGCTAGCTAAAGAGTTAAAAGCCAGAAATCTTTTTTTGCATTTTGTCTGTCTTATTTTATTCTGGTGTGCGTGCTAACTGAAATGTTTGTCTCTTTTCACTTCGAGGTCGGACAAAACCCGTGCGATCTTATTGGCCCTACGACTCCGACATTGAGGCTGAACCCTGAATTGGCAGGTAAGTAGGTACATCTGGCCCCGAGATGAGAGAGCCACTTTACCTAACAACAGAAGAGGGCAAGGTCTTATATACGGGTATGTTGCAGTATCGAATCAATTCATTCTGTCTCGAGTCTTCCCCAAGCCCGTCTCGAGTCCGTTACCATTTGGAACCAACAGTTTGTCTCAAGTTGAGAAGAAGAATACCTACGTTAAGCGCCCTGTCTTCCTAGACGTGAACAATGATACATATCATTGTTATTTCCCCCTATACCTAGGCGAGTCATTACTGGCAAACTCTAGTCTATTGCGTTACAGGTGATCTACTAGGTTATAGCAATCTGGGTTCAGTCCAGGCGACACGTCGCTACTGCAATATTGGTATGTATACAACATACTGGTGGATATAATTAAGGTTATTTACTATGTATTCCTTTGCGCCTTATGTAAGGTGGAAGAGTGGGGTTCTTTTGGGCGGGTCGAGAATAGCGCAGGCGGCCTTCCTAGTCCGGGAGGTCCCACAACTTGGCCGACGGCTATTATTCCTCTTGACCTACCTTACCTCACATAGCATACTACGCTACATACACACTACCCGCCCGACAACCTTTAGCAAAGAAACCAAAAACCCCCAGTCTGTGCCCCGTTCACTGTCTTTTTTCCTTCTTTTCTACCCTTCACACAGCTTCCTCTTCTTTTCCTGTATCTTGTCTTGCTATTTTTCGAGGACGAGAAGGCTCTCTTTCTTACTAGAGCTTCGCCCGTTTTCGGGCAGGGGTTCAATGCATGCATGTTTCTCGGACCTGGACCGACCGGACTTGGACAGCTTGTGTCTGACTCCTCCCTCTGACAAGGTACGTTGGTTGCACAGCCATACCTATCTGCTCTACTTTGGTACGACATCTGCTGACATTCCTTACCAATCAGTAGTCAGACCGACGACTTCTACCCGTCCCTTTACTTTCTGCCGACTTCCCCAGTTCCTAGAAAGATGCTTGTTGTCGCCCGGCCATTCCTCTTCCTGCATGAGGTCGGGTGCTTTAGAGGCATTGTACAAGCTATATGATATCTACGGCCTTAATATTCTGTAGTCAGAATACAGGGCCTCCTAACACTGGAACTTTGGAGTGTGTGCCCATTGGGGCAGCCCTAACCTACGAGTTTTGGCTTCAGACTTTTTCCCTCACCTCTTTCGACTCTGATGTTTTAGGGCAATGGTAACATGATTTAGTGCGTACAAGACGACATCAAGACATCACATAGCTTGCGCTCAAAAGGGGTCCGGCCATTCTTATGCTGGCGCCGCCGGCGGCTTATGCGCTCTCGGATCTCCCGCTCGCAGGGTCAAACTCGAGACTAGTATAGCATGACCACCGAAGTGCCACAAAACTCGAAAATTGCGATCCTCTCCACCTCGACGGAACTCGAGCGGCGTCTACAGTCCTACTTCACATTTTGGAGAACAATACTGAAGATGGGGATTATTTCTTTTTTTTAATTCATACATGCCCTTGAGGCGTCTTCCCGCTATTAACTGCGGTTGTTCCTTTCCGCCAACTTCGGAGGCTATGCGGATAGCTTCGAAGCTATATATATTTACAGCATGATGGGACCATACCAGCGCCCACACCACCTACCAACGTACGCCTTGCATAATCATTCAAAGAGGTGTATGTACAGTCGTCGCTTTATCGCACAACACTGCGCTTCACCCCACCCGACCGCAAAGCATGGGTATCAAAAGGAAATTCGATCTGGCGGGGCTCCTGCAGGTTGCGCAGCACATTTCGTTCTGGATGACCAGATGAAGATCGCATCTTCTTTAACCCAGGCTGAAGTTCTGAATGGCATTTAAGCCTAAGGCTGAACAGTTGTTGCAGTCTGCGCTGCTTGCACTGGTGAGGACTGTTGGGCTACTAGCTGTTGACCGTGGGCTGGCTGCGTTCCCTGGCCCTGAGTGCCCAGCGCCAATGCCTGCGCCTGCGCTTGCGCCTGTGCCTTAGCCTGAGCCGCCTGCATCAACACTTGCGATTGTGGCAGTACCGGACGACTTGCAGCTTGCAGCTGTGCTATGTCTAATCCCGGCCTCCTCAAAAAGCCAGCAGGCGGCGGGATAGTTGATCGGAACTTCATCTGCCGCAGACTATTCGTGTCGATCTTATACACAGGCGGTTCATCATCATCGTCATCATCATCATACTTCCACCGATCGCTCTGCCAGGAAGATGACTCCCGAGGAGGACTACTCAACCCAGTCTTTATCTTGCCAGGCCGACGATCAATAAACAAGCGACCTAAGCGACCTACTCGGCGACGAAACGAAGGCATCTCTTCTTGATCTGAGTCATCTAATGGCGAAGCCCTAAAAGTGTACGGCGCAATCGATTTCTCCGGCGCCGGTGGTGGCTCATCCACATCCATCGAATCTGACGCTGAGGCCGGTGGTGTCATTAAATACGTTGTCTTGGCAGGTCTGAAATTCTGCTCCTGGACCTCCTTGACCGGCGGCAGAGGCTCAGCAGTCAAGTCAACGAAATTCGAATTCCATCTGCGATGATCCTGCACCTTGCCCTCAATATTTCTGAGGAGTTCAAGTTCCCGCTCAGCTTGCTTGTCTTGCAGCTGTGTGAGTTCAACAGGTTCCATCGATCGGGCCCCATCTGGACGAACAGCAAGACGTAGCTGACTGTGAGGAGCAGGACGAGGGAGTTGTTGAGACTCCGTCTTGGGCCGCTTTTGTGGCTTAATATTTACCAGGTCATCATCATCAGTTTTGATGTTGAGTTTTATCTTGGTTTCTTTGAGTTTGGCACGCTGCTCGAACACCAACCTGTCCGTCTTGAGTAATTCTCGTTTTAGGAGTTCTCGCCGATGGGCAAAGACCACGAGTTGACGGCCATCTTCTAACTCTCTTCGGAGCTTCTTCAGCTTGTCAGCGCTTTGTACATCCCTTGCTCTCGTCTTTCGAGTCTGTCGAAATTCGCGTCGTCTAAAACAGACATAAGGATCCATGTCATCATGCTCCTGATGTGTCTCAAACTTGAGCGATGGATGAAGGGATTTATTGCCCGTATCTTGCCGGCGACTTCTCCAGTACTCATATATTGCCTTCGAATGAGCTTGGACATTCTTTTCGCGAATATGGTGAGTTATCGCCTGAGACATGAAATCGTACGGCACGAAGGTGTTATCAACGTCTGCGAACGGCGTACTCTCAGCGGCGGTATCTTCAAAAACCTCCATGATACGCTCAAAATCATCCTCAGAAAGGTGAGCACTAGCAGGTTTCTTTGAGTTGTGATTCTTGAGAAATTCGTCATCTTCAGTGGTCATATCATAGAGACTTCCCTTCAAAGTCTCTTCAACAGTATCTGAAAACTTGATATAATTACGAGGCTCTACGTATGGCGTGGGATATAACTCGTCATAGTCAGCCTCAACACTCTTCTGCGGCGGCGGGACGGGAATTTCATTGTCCACGCTGACGCCGACCCCCTTGAGGGCAGCCTGAAGATGGTATTCCTAATATAGCAGGCCATATTAGTACATAATTCCCGCAGGGACACAGGTAAGGCTAGTCTTTGTGTGAAGATGAGTAGATATAGAGTTTGATATGCAGGCACCTAAGAACCGGTCACGTGGTATATCACGTGACCCGACCAGAATCAATCAAAATAATAGGCGTACTCACATTTTCTTCGCCTTGATCAACACCAGTGGCTATCTGAGACTCTGTTGTGAGGGACTCGTACTCGTTGGGGTCTATTTGGTGTTCTCGGAGCACAGGGAGTGGTGTTTTGACATTGAGTTTCTTATATCGCACTTTCCTGGTGGTCATGATGGGCGGAGGTTCGGAATGGCCGAGGTGGGAAAAGAGGCGTACCGGGAGGGAAAAATCCCGAAAAAATTCGGGTTATGGGTAATTCAAGTCATGCGACAATGGAAAACAATGTTTTTTAATTGATAAATGGGCGTTGTGGTGGTTTTTTTGATGGCCAAAGTACTGAGAGCTGACGGCGTGTCGTTGGATTTGGTTCGGGGCGCAAATTTTCGCTGTCTTTGCTTGGGGGGGCTCCCTTGTTTGGGTGGTGCAGGCAGACTTTGGGGTCGTGGTTGACAGTTGTAGGTCAGTGGGTTTGGGCCAGTGGACAAGTGGTAGTGGCGGCACAGGCAAAAACAAACCCAAAGGGAGTCACCAAACAAAACCTCCCCCATCCCAAGACAACAAAAGGCAAGAATGGAATGAACCCGTGTGAATGGACTATGGACACTGTGATTGTACACGGTGTTGAGCAACAACAAATGGGTGTGTGAGTGGAGTGCTTTTGACTGTAAGTGGCCTAAGCGTCACGAGGATAAGCCAATCATTGATAACACGCTCCCTGCCTTGGCAATGTCTATTGACGGTGAACGCGGCGGTGCATTTGCTCACGGAGATTTCATTGGTCTGAATACCTTGCCCGCTCTGATTATCAGGCAGGCAATCTCCCATTGTGGTTAGACGAGATAAATTCTGAAGGGGGACGAGGGCCAAACGCCAGTAGAAAACCTGCTGTGGAAATTAAGGCTGCTTTGAGGCCAGAAGTGCTTGGAATGACGCATACATTTCCTTCCCCCTTTTTGTGTTTGTTTGAGGGTATACAGACGCCCTGCCAAAGGGTAAACAACCACCATTGTTGTTGGCTTCTTCCCGGCAACGTAAAGCAGTACATAGCTAAGTATACATACCATACTCAGATGCTTGGTATTGCACAATGCAAGATCCAAGGTCTAAGCAAGCAACTTGGATTAGGATTGAATCGTCTTAATAACCTACTCATATAATATGCTGTAAGTACTTAACTTTGCCTATAGATAGCTTTGTGCTTGCAGGCACCAGGTCCTGCACAGCAATGCAATGACTTGCTACTTAGGTACGTATAGTTCACACGTGAAGAAAAAGATGCCTTTTTATCGACACGCGTGCCGTACATCTTCTACCTACTTCCTACTACTAACTATTCTGCAGAAAGCTCTGTAAGCATGGCTACAAGTTTCTTGCTTTGATTAGGAGCATACAAGAAACAGACTTGACAAAGATGTCGCTCTAAAAGATACCGAGAAGACACAATAGTAAAAGTAGGTATAGCAGTAGGTATCGTGAAATTCTAACCTGCCTTACCCACCTTGACGGATCTATCTGGATTAATTTAAACCTACGTGCTTAAGTAAGTTGTCAGCATAATCAGTTTATACCTAAGAGGAACAAGTAAAGTTATGCTACCCAGGTATAGTCGCGTGTAGGGCTCTGCAGCAGCACCCTGAATTAGATAATCCGGTTGATGATGCTGAACACCAAGCTCACCTAGTTGAAAAGGCATGTGTAAGTAGCTAATACCGTCTTGAAAGCGTTGTTCTTTTTAGTTCGAGCCGCTTGAATAGCAGTTAGGCCGGCATCGGTCCTATCCATATCCAGGTATTTGAACCCCGGGTCTTAAGACATCATAAGAACACGGATAGTCTGCAACAAGATTCAATACTGACCAGTTACACACTAATAAGGTGGCCCTGGTTCACAAACAACGTAAGCACCTACTGAATAATATGCTCTGTGGAAGCTCTTTTACATGCGCTTTCTACGCCGTTAGCAAATAGATAAGGCCACAGAGAGGTAGGCACATAATGTGGCGGGTCACCAATAAACCATACAAGGCAGAATAGAACAATCATGCGTAAGGCAGATTGCGGTATAGGTACATTTCTAGCGGGGAAAGGAAGCGGACTACGGGAGGATGACTTGATAGGGGGTTCTTGATCAAAAACATTGTCTCTGATATTCACCTTCCGACTACTCACTTTTCAAATCATATATATCTATCTATCTTGAGAGGTCAAGCCAAATATAGTCCCAACGCACGAACATTGACACACATTATTTCCTTAGGTTAGGTAGCTATGCTGTACCCAGGTACAGTGATAGATGTTGGTATGTAATGCTAACACGGACCCGACAGAATGGAACGTGGGGTTAGTGGTAATGAAATAGTGGGGACAAAACGGACATTCCATTAGTCAAGGTACAGCAAGCAGTACATACCTACATATCTTCCTGCAATACAACATCTGCTTTCCAGAATACGATGTTCAGGTGTTAGCCGTTTAGCCCAGATGGCAGGAACATGCCTTCTAACAGCAACTATCGAGAAAAGATCTATCTGGTATGGAGGAAGTGATCAGGCATAATCTGTACAAGGTCCGGAAAGTGTCTCCTAGTGAAGATTCCATTAATACAAGAACGCCAGTACTGACAGCCTACCTACGTGACTGTCGAAAATGGATAACGGCCAAGACTACGTGTACTTACTTTGGGCACTCCAAGCCTTCACGGTTTGCTGATAAAAAGTACATAATATTACCCCACGGGATCGTCGATATCAACGGCTTATCCCTCCAGTATCTTGCATCCCCGACAATTTATCTTTCTCTATCAGGTACCGATCTCTGGACTGGGGACTAAACAAAATGGCATGTCATCTACTGTTACACCACCAAACCTCACAACTTAGGATAGTCCCATATACTAGTACAAGGACTATGCTGACTTTGTTGGTGCTATTGCATTTACCTAGTTGAGAGTTTAGTCGACAGGAAGCTGGGAAGCTTCACTAGATACTAATAGATTCAATAGTGCAAAAGCGCTTCATCATGAGAACTCTGACTTTTAGGTAGCAAGTAGTAAAGACACAGAGCAACCACGAAAAGCTAATGAGCTTAATTTCGCGTGATTTCTGAGTGGCCTTGCTGATATGGATCACAGAAGATAATGACGATGCTTTCGATATTATACACATTCCGGAAGAAAGAATCCGATGTGCAAGACCGGTTGCCTCGAACACAACAAGCGAGTCAGGCAGAGATTGTGAGCCAGAAGGTTTTGTGGCGTTGGCTGCCTGCAGGCTGTAGCAAAACCAGGGACGCTAGGCCAATTTAAAACCTATTAGGAAGGGGCGGGAGAGAGTGGGTTCTTTGTAGACTATCTCGGTTAGTGGGACATAGTAGGTATCAATCAACCCCACCATCCCTGAACCACCGCAGCTTTCCCTTGAACTGTTCAGCCTTATCATTCAACAACATTGGAACTATTTTGCAACCCAACCTTAACTTTGTGCATAAAGGAGTTGCGCACGCGATATTGTTCGAACCTGCTTTCAACCCGAAAAAATCGGATATTCTTACTCAAAAATAGAAGATTCTTTACAATCGCGCGTGGCCTCTTAGGGGGGCATTGAAAAGCGAAGATGGGGAACAGTACCAGTATGGTCCTGGACAACATTGTCCAAGGAACCAACTGTAAGCATGCTGCCCCTTCGGTATCAAATATTCAAAGCTAATACATATGGAAACAGTTGACCGCGAGGAAGTTGAGCGGCTGAAGAAGAGATTTATGAAGCTTGACAAAGTACGACGCACAGCCTTCCATGCTTGCTACTACTACCCCGCTACTGCAACACGATCACAATGCTAACGCCCTGCCTTTCCTTTTCTAGGACCAATCTGGTACTATCGAACGAGACGAGTTCTTAAGCCTTCCACAGATATCATCTAATCCGCTTGCAACAAGGTATAATGCTCTCGATTATGCTGCCCTCGAACTGCCCTGCCCACGAAGCAATCCAGCCCCCAACTCCCGAGCGCCCAACTACTTAGTACTACCAGTACCCAACAAAAGGTCATAGCTAACCGGTGTGATATTTCCCTAGGCTCATAGCAAACTTTGACGAAGACGGTGGCGGTGATGTGGACTTCCAGGAATTTGTGTCGGGCCTGAGCGCTTTCAGCAGCAAGGGTAACAAGGAGCAAAAGCTGCAGTTTGCCTTCAAGGTATACGACATTGACCGGGATGGCTACATCAGCAACGGCGAATTGTTTATTGTCCTCAAGATGATGGTTGGGAGCAACCTTAAGGACCAGCAGCTTCAGCAGATCGTGGACAAAACCATCATGGAAGCCGACCAGGATGGGGACGGCAAGATCAGCTTTGAGGAGTTCACAAAAATGGTTGAGAATACCGACGTGAGCATGAGCATGACTCTAGGTCAGTTTACATTGCACTCCCCTTGGTGCTGGATCACACTTCCTATGCCCTAGTCCCTCAAGGGTGATCCAACTAGCAATTACCTCAGTTTCAAGTGCTAATTCGCGGTACAACAGACCAATTCTAGGACACGCATCATGGCGAATGGCAGCAAGCAAGTTATATTATATTCGTTTATCCATGCAGGCCGACTAGAAACGCACAGCGTGTGAATATGGGGGCGAATATCTATTGTCGGCGGCGTTTCCGGTGTTCAGAGTGAATTCGTACTCCCCATGTTAGCTATAAGTGGTGGAACCTATCAAATCGGACACAAGACACGGTTTGAGTAGGTACGTGAGGATGGAGGCCCATGCCTTTTTAAAAAACGGTTCTCAGGAGACAAATCTTAGGCGACAAGCACTTCATACCCAAATGACCGATCAACCCATGCGAGTTGCCCCCCCGGCGTCATGTTACTTTAGGACCGCACGTGCTGCCAGTGTCAGAATCGAAAAATTCATAAGCATATGCCATTAAACAACACTATACCCACGCCTGGTTATACGGCTGTTTACTTGTAGTGATATTAGGACGGGCTGTGCAAAAGCTTTGGGTGCGTTCTTGTGAAATATTCTCTTTATATCATGGCAGCGTCAAACCAAATGACTTGACATTACTGTAGCTCCAACATCAATATCCCAATTTACATAGCAGGCGATATGACTGTTCCGTTTTCTAGTGGTTCCATTGCCTTGGAAGCTGGTCACCCCAGCTTTGAAAAAGGCAACTCTTTGAAGCTCTAGCCTACATATTTACCAAGATGGGATGGGCTGGTGAGAGGGTATATCGGAGGTCAATGTAGGAATATCAATGGAGGCAGGCACCTAACGTACCTAGGTGCGATCTCGCTCGTGTGCCTAAACCTGTATTGCCCACATAACACCAAACATTAGCTACATAGATGTCTGAAATATCCAATGAAGAGCCCGAGTATACAATACTAAGCTACTCAGGTACCGGCTAGGCACGTAACCTGAATGCATGCATTATTGACGTACTTTACTTGCAAACCGGCCGAAGTAATAGAATATGACGGCCCCAGCGAATCTACTCTCTACTTTCTTACGGCATTGACACACTCTGTATCCGATACCATTTCTGACACAAGCGCCTTACATTCGTCATTGACCAGGCTTCCCGCCCGCAAACACATCTTTTACAGATAGATCCCTTCCACAAGTCAAACATCTCATGGCCGGTAGTGGTACGTCACAACGACCGAAGCCCCGTAAGAGAAAACTACATCCCGACTGGCTGGACGCAGACTACCTACCCCAAGACCGCTTCCTGGAGTCACTCGTTGTTACCTGCGCCGCCATGCCGCCCGCCCAGAATCAAGTCCAGCAGACGCCGGCGCTGGCTGACAATCCGTTCGCATACCAGGCCCAGAGAGCTGGAGTGCAACGAGTGCCCGCCATTTCCGCGACACAGCAACAATACCGACACCCGCCGGCTACGTCTACGGCTGCGGCCACGGCCGCGGTCCCTTTCCCGGAAGTCCAGCTGCGGCAGCAGCCGGTGACGGCTCCTTTTCCTCTATTTCCTTCTGTTGCGCTGCAGCCGGCTGTCCAGCAGAGCAGTTTGTTAGCCAACCACGCGATCAACCAGAAGGACCAAGACGTCGACAAGTACAAGAAGTTCATGGACAAGGTTATGGCGGAGAAGCAGGAGGCCGTCAAGATCAGGGAGGAGGCTGTCAAGATGAAGTCTGATGCTATGCAGATCAAAGCAGGCGCTCTCAAGATGGTGGAGGAGACCTTGGTGATGAGAAAGTAGGTGCTTTCTTTCGTTTATTACGTCGTTTTCCCGATGTACTACCCAGTCCGTACCGGGCCAAACATGCATACCTATTTAAAAACCACACGTGGATATATGATATATACATATATATATATACATTTACTGACTCTGAAGTTTTTTCTCTCGACAGGCAAGCGCTCGACCTCCAGGAAAAATACGTCGGCATGAAGGACGAGGCCGATCGGCGCATGGAGCTCGCATACCTCGCCGAGCAACGCGCGGAGAAGATGAAGACGAGCGCTGTCGAGGCGCAGCAGCGAGCTATCGAGCTCATGACTAAGGCAATCTGATCTGATCTGAATCTGATCGATCTTGACCGCTGGCAGTTGGCAATCCTGGCTTGATGGAATGTGTGGGTTTCGGTCTTGCTATATTACGGAGTAGTACTATACTTTTAGTGCTTGTGCATTGCTCAAGAGCCTGAGGGAGATCAAGAGAGGGAAAGAACAATCGATGCGAAGCAAATCGACTGCTTGTCATGCCTTTCCATCCCGTCATGTGCTTCTGGCCATTGCGTCATTCGCTGGATTTACAAGACGGCGCAAGCTGATCTTCGGCGTGGAGAATGCAACGGTCGCAAGTCCATTGCGCCATGCCGTCTACTGAAGTGGTCATTCTTCACTTTTAATCTCGTCGATACGATTTGTTCATAGCTAATACCCAATGAAAACTGTACTTGCGATAACTTAACTTGCGACTGGTCCCTAAGCTGCCCCTACTCATGATTTGAAAGTCAAGCCTGTATCTGTAACTCTCCTTGTACCTGTAGGGTAGTTCGGCTCTCTTTCACCAAACCTGTCACAGCACAGTATGAGTAAAAGTCTGTGAGGAAAGCATAGGTGAGAATTACTTGAAACCCATTTTCACACCTTTGTCAAATAGGCAGTCCAACTCAAAACACTCCATTGCAGCCTCCCCGTGTTCTCCTGCTTTCCAAGTCTTCGACGTTGATAGCATCGCGCGCAAAGAAAGCTACCTAGCCAATAAAACCGCTTACCGCTGGCGGGTAGACCCGCACCCGCTCGCTTCGCCCTTCTTTTCTCTGACCAACCTGGTTAGCGGGACCAATCAGAACCGTTAACGCGCTGACCCCACATGTTAGATATCAGAAGTGTAAATCGGACCAGTCCAGTCCATTAACTATGTACTGGTGCGACTTTGAGAACTCGGTTTCCCTGCAATTACGACGGTACGTAGCCTAGAGAGCCTAAGCCTAAAGACAGAGTGAGCGGTCTACGTTGCTAGGTAGATTAGTCTAGAAGTGATGGATACTGTAAAATGAGATAGGCAGGTTAGTTTAGTGGCTGGTGTCGGACCAACGTTATATTCCTCTTGGTTGCTTCTTACAAATCCTGGTAGCAGAGAGTGATACTTTACAAATGAGGCCGGACACTTTTGTAATCACCAAGCACACAGCACAGTCGTGGAAAGTAGCCGTGGGTGGGTTCGCTTGGTCACAATGCGGCTCATATATCTATCCGGTGCCTGAAGGGAGGCAGTGGGGGAGAGGTTCGTATATTAAGGTAGGGTGCGCCATGAACAAGAAGTCGGGAAGAGAAAGAGACACGAGAGCTACAAACCTGCGCACGAAAACCATCGATCTACAAAATCACTGAGCCAGACTTTTCCTACTGCGTAGGAAAGTTTACTAAATAGTTTGCGAAATCGTTGTTTACATCGAGAAGTATACCTCCCTTACCTACATCGCCCAACATGTCGAAATCCGTCGCCTTCATCACCATGAGCCTGCGTCCTGGACGCGTGGGACCGAACGTGGCCGCCTTTGTCCGGCCTTTCTTCGAGAAAACGCTGGGTGCGGATGGGGATATCAAGGTGGCGCCGGTCGACGTCCGGGATTTCAACTTGCCCATATTCAACGAGGACATTACGCCAGCTAGTGAGTAATCGCCTTCTTTTCCTTCCTTGCCTGTCTATCTGTCTGTCTATCTACACGGCTTTGACTACTGCCTCATCACGGGCTGTGGTCGATCGTCTGCTCTCGCAAATGGGATCGTGGTGCCGTTTCCCTTAGAATAGGGGAGAGAAGAGGGGGAAAGACAATAAACACTACGGAAACGAGACTGACGCCGTTGATCAAAACAATACAGTGGTTCCCAAATACGGACAGTTCCAGCATGAGCATACCAAGGCCTGGAGTGCCGAGATCGCCAAACACGACGGCTACGTGCTGGTGATTCCGGAGTATAACTTTGGCAGTACGTATATACCCGTCCACCTTATCATCCTCGCACACAGGAGGGAGAGAGAAAGAAAAAAGGAAAGAAAGAAAGAAAGAAAGAAAGAAAGGAAAAGCACAAGGCTAACTCAATCTACCTACACTAAAGTGGCCGGAGGCACCAAGAACGCAATCGACTACCTGGCGAACGAATGGAAGGGCAAGCCCGTGAGCCTCGTCAGCTACGGCGCTCAGGGCGGCACCCTCTCGAGCCAGCAGGCCAAGGAGGTGTTGACGGGCATGGGCCTGCGGGTCGCGGACACGCGCGTCCAGCTCGCCTTCGCGGACGTCATGGCTGAGATCGGCGCCATCATGGCCGAAGGGAAATTTTCCGACGCCTCGAGGACCAAGTGGGAAGGCCAGAGTGCTGAGATCGTCAAGGCCGCTGAGGAGCTGAAGCAGATGCTGCTGCAGCCGAATGATGAGGCCAATGTTCCTAAGGCTTAGGTCATACACATTAGGTACCTAGGGGTATTAGACACGGTAGCCAGATCGGAAGGAGTGTTGGGGTTCTGAAAGGCAGATTAGAGGTAAGAATACAAATATGCTTGGATATTCTGATTATTTAAGATGTTACGACCTGGGTCATTGAAAAGCGAGTGTTAGCTCTGATGTATACTGCTCTGTCGTGAGCGTAGTTCAGATGCACTACCCGAAGACAGAAGGCGCCAAGCTAAGTTCAATTACTACATCCTCGTAGCATAGTGTGTGTTACGACCCGACGTCGGGCGACGCAGTCATACTTGAAGAGAAACGTCCCACTGTGATCCCTTATCGGTTTGTTAGACTATTGCTTGATGGGACTTTCGATGCATACATAGGTGTGAGGGAGCTTCGGAAGTTGAAGCAAACCAGAGAAACTTTGGTATTTCGTCCCCTTAACCCTAACTGCTACAGTCTGAGTACATATAACGTCACCGTCATCGGGGGTGAGATATGCGTATACTGAAGACATTGTCTTCAAAATGTTTCGTCATACAACTTCAAAAAATTCGGCGTGTCTCAATATGAAAGTAGTCGTGAAATGTGCTAGTGATACATAGTAATACACCTTAGCCGTCTTACTTAAGCGGCTTTCCGAATTTGGGCGTTTTAATGGAAGACTAAGTGGGGGCCCAGTTCGAGCAGGGGTCTATATAGCCCCATATATATATATTAGCTATCGATAGAATGGGCCTTGTATCGATTAGCATGTACGTATCAACCAATTATAGGTGGAATGTACAACTTGAACCGTCGTCATTGTTAGCCTTGGCATCTAAGAAACTCCTTACATTCGACCGAGCTTGTAATGTGCACAAGTAGACATATACAACCCGAAAGACTGGCTCGGCTGAATATTTCACAACAAATAAACATGGAGCCGGATTCGAAAATTTCGACCGCTCTCGTACGGAAACGAAATGATCTCGACTTAATGCCCCCGCCTCCGCCTCCAAAACGAGTCAAACGACCGAAGAAAGTCATCGACGAAGACAGCTACACGGACGCGCTCTCACAAATCATAGCGCGGGACTTCTTCCCGGGTCTTCTCGAGAGCGAGACGCAACAGGAATATCTCGACGCGCTAGAATCAAAGGATCCGGAATGGATATCGAGCGCGAGCCGTCGTCTGCAACATGTGATGACGCCGGGTCGCAAACGGTCGAGAAGGGGAACCTCTCTGGCAGCTTCCGGGTCACAGATGCAAACACCGCGCGGATTCGCCGGCGACACACCCGTCTCCATATCCGCTGAGTCGAGCGCGTCAACAACCAACGAGGAGAAGCCCGAAATCGACACGAACATGAGCCTTAGCGCCTTCCAGTCGAAGTACACGAGCGAGGACAACGAAAGCTTCTACAAGCTCCTAGACAAGCAGAACTCGAAGCGCGCCGAGAAGTACGCGTGGCTGTGGTCCGGCAACAAGCTGCCGTCCAAGATGCAGCTCGCGCAAAAGAAAACCGAAATGAAATTATTAGAATCGGGCAAAAGTCTGGAAGACGACGGGTTTAGCAAGAGAGACAGACTCGCTATCAAAGACCGTGACGACCGACCCGCACAACCCGAGACGTGGAAGTCGGCACCCAACAACTCGCTCATGTTCGCTCCTGACGGCGTGGAGGATACGCTCGAGACCAAAGTCCAAGTAGCCGAGGCGGCGTCGCGCGCCCCGCCCAAAGCAGTCAATTACCATAACACACGCCTTCCCATTCCACAGATTAGCGAAGAAGGAGAGGGAGAAGGAGAAGGAGAAGAGTCTTCTATTCCGTCATCGCCCTCACTCTCCGCGATACGGGACGCCATAGCCGGACGCCGCAGACCAGGCAGCGAAGCGACGTCTACGGTCGCGGGCGGCGGCAACGAGACACCGCGCGTAAACGGCTACGCATTCGTCGCCGAGGACGAAGAAGAACCCTCATCCCAGCCCCCACTGCCAACACCAAGAATAAACCTAGGACCAGGCGACGCGACGCCCAACCCCTTCATCATCAAAGAGCAGAGCAGGCGCGAAGCGCTGCACCACCGCATGGTCGATCGTATATCCTCGTCTAAGCGCGAGTCCGCAAGGGTCGGCTTGACAGGACAGATCGACGGAAATGGCAAGACGACCCCAGTGCCCAGATTCCCGAGTAGTCCGCGCGTGACGGCGGGGAACTTGACGCCGGCTGCGCGGCGCTTGTGGAGTAATATCGGAAGTTCGTCTGCCCGCGGCCTGACGCCGCGTACGCCTTTCGACGGTAATAGTAATAGTAATAGGAGTAAGATCGGCACGCCGATAAGGACGGCTAGGGGTTCGAGGTTGAAGGGACAGGTATCTAAGTAAAAGTGAGCTGAGCCGGGCGCGAAAGAAAAGAAAAGGTCTTCCCGGCGATGGTGATTGAGATTGGTATGACCTAGGCTAGGCTAGGTGGTCACCCTTTAGCGATGATTGATTGACTTATGAAATTACTTATTATATGATATGATACCCCCTATAGAGAAGAGACACGGGAGAGAGAGCAAGCATTAGGCAAAAATGCCACATTACAGGTTCGAAAATAGAAATCAATGAATCTTTAACAGTTCAACTTGAGTTTCCCCAATGTTAACTTTGGAAAATATCTGTCAGTAAAGTTGAAAAATATAAAATAATGACACAAATCTAACCGCGGATATGGTCGCGTACATGCACACGAGAAAGATGCTGTCCGTTTAAATGTTTATTTTTGTCATTCATTATTTCTTCTACCCAGCTCCGTTGCAGCCGTCATGATACTACGAAGGAAATGTTAAAAAAGGCCCCTGACTTCGCCCCCTTTAATAAGTTCGCAGATTCCGATACCTAGCAAAGTAGTTATCAGGGGTCACCATCTCTCATGTTTTCCTTCGCTCAAGCCACATCCTCCCACCCCTCCCCCCCCCCCCCCATTTTTATATAAAAAAAGAGGGTGGGCTACTTTCAGCTAAGATACATACATAGCCAAAGCCTGCCGACCTTCAGGTGTTAAGCGTTCCATGTAACCAGCAATGGCGCCGTTGTGTCGGTTGTTGGCATCCATAAGGTACTGACGCACCCAGGGCTGTATCTCCTGGACTTCGGGGAAATCATCCCGCGCCGCCTTCTTGCAAGTGTTGAGCGGCGTGAAGCCCAGACCGAAACCGATATCGTCCACATCAGCCTCGTTGACTACCTCGTCACCAGTACCTAATGTCACCTTAGGAGGGTTCATGAGCAACTTTAGCATCGCCTCACAAGTAAACCCCCAACCCTTGACATATCGCTGCGCAAATGCGCGGCTGTCACCCATGGACTTCGCGAAAGAAATAACGGCCGCCTTTCGGTCAACTGGGCGAACGAGTTGCTCAGATGTCGGCAAAATGATGGTTAGATAGATCTGTGTGAATAGGTTATTTTGTACCAGGTCGACTTGGCTAATAAAGAAATCCGCTCCTAAACCAGCCTCGGGCTTGGCGGATATGAGGTGATAGAAGCGCACAAACCGGAGTTTGAACGAGTCGGAGGGGTTGTTCTGGAGCTTGGTGAAGAGAAGTTCCAGAATACTCTTGAAAAACGGTTCAAGTGCATTTCTGTAATGCGTTTCGTTAGTGAATAGCAGCTACAAAATAGTTTTTTCACTCAAGACATACCGAGGTATCGACAAGCAAATGGTCTCTAGAAGGTCAAAGGCATGGGCCTCGGTCTTCTTGCCCCGTAGAAGGCCCTGGAATATGCCTAGGATGGGTTGAACCTGGTTCTCTGCCACAATGAACTGAGCAGCTCTGGGTATAATGGCTATTAATAGCCGAGTGAGAGCAGGCACGTTGCCCCTGGTTTCCCAGGTAACAGGTAACATCAAAGGTGCGATCAAGGCTTGGTAATGATTCGGCAGTGCCCCTGACGGGTTCAATTCCAACAATTTTGCCAAGAGTTGGAACACGTAGGGCATGAACTCTAGAAAACTGTCAGTTCATACACTGCAAGTGGCTTGGGATAGGTTCTTACCGTTTACTTCCTCGGTGACGATCTGGTTGAAGGGCTGCCAGAGTCGTTCCTCCAACTTCGCAGTGCCGTTTGGCGACCCGGAGCTGATTTCCACATTAGTTACATTTCATCCAAGGGGGAGAGTGCCTATCGAACTCTTACCTGATGATGGCGCCCAACGCTTCGAAGTGGTAGTAGTAGAACCGAGGGTTACTTGGATTCACCTTGATGGTGTTGGTGATGGATATCAAGTGATCAAGGACCATGTCATCAAAAGCCTGGATGCCTGTGTTCATAACAATGAGGACGCGCATGATACAACGCATGAGGAACTCGTTCTCTTGCATCTTCGGAGGCGAAGTCTCCTTTTCAATAAGCTGGAACAGGTGCTCCAAAAGGTCCTTTGCAAATGGCTCGATATCGGCCCGGCCAAAGATGCGGGAGCCGGAGTCGTCCGTAAGGTACAACAATCTCTCGACGGCAATAGCAGCATATGTATATACAACGTAATTAGAAGCACCCATATTTTGCACGAGGGGTTGGAACGCCGCTTGCCATTGCTCCTTGGTCAACTGACTTCGGAACGTGTAGAGGTATTTGATCGCGTCCACTTTGGAGATTGGTTCGACACCAGAGTCCCCAACCAAGTCATTGGCGACGTGCTGTTGGAAGAACTCGACGACATTAAGGGCCTCGTTAACAGTTTTCACACCTTGCGACGCTGTAACAGCACCCTTAGCCGCAATGGACAAGAATAGCGATATGGCGGTATCCTTGTCCTTCCAGTTGCTCTTGCCCTGCTCCAGATAGTGGTTGATGTATTTCCCGGTCACGGATGTAACCAGCTGCTCGAATCTGCTCTGGAGCTGACGTAGGAAGTCAGTCGCTGCCCGTCTTCGCGAGTCCGTGTCCGAGCCCTCGAGATCACGGCGGATGAACTCGATGGGCTCGTCTTCGAATAATTCAATATCTGACTCTCGAAGCGCAACGTTGGGAAGAACAACCTTCTCAACGACCTGGCTAAGTACATTTTCATCGTTGAAGGCCGCTGAATGATTACTGGTCCCAGCGATGGCTGTTAGGAAGTGGAGAGCCTTGCTAACCAGGTTGTCGTACTTGGTCTCAGGGCCAATAGTTGATAGCAGATTCCAAGCCTTTGAAATGAATACCTGGGCATATTGCTTGAAATCGTCGTCGTACTTGTTAACGTAGAGTTCGAGAACCTCACAGATATCAGCCTTGACAGTTTCGACGATGCCTGCTTCTGTCTCGTCATCGGTCGCTAGGAGAGGGTTTTCGTAGACGAGGTACTTGTGAAGGAATGTCGAAATAGGTTCGAGGTTGCTTTCAAACTGGGGCGGCATCTCCTGGCAAGACAGATCATAGAACACCTTGACCAAGAGGCTCAAAGTATCGAAATAGCCTTTGAGAGCTTCTTTGTTGTTTTGGTTCGCATCGATTTGCTGGTCTGTAGCCTGCGGTGCGTTAGCCTTGACCGCATGCTTCTAGTCAATAGATGGATGGCCTATACTTACGTTGAGGAGGTTTAGGAACGGGAGGGCCAACGTATTAAGCACGTGGTTGATTTCGGTGTACAAGGCATCAGATCGGTATAATGGGCGCCACCTAACGAAAATAGAATGCGCAACTTCCAACACTCCGTTGTTGACCTTGTAGTTGTCGGGGGTAAATCGAGAAACGAGATCCTACCAAAGCGCTTTCCATTAGATGGAAGACGGTTAGAGTCGGGGAGATACAAGCGTACCTGAACTAGAGTATCCCATCGTTCCCAGAAGTCAGAGTCAGCGATTATGCTAATGGCTTCTCCTAACTGTGTTTGAATGGTTGAGGGGCATGCGATCATGAGCCCAATAAGCTCTCGTTTTATCGTATTGACCTCGTCGAGGGGAAGTTTGTAGTTGCCTTCCTCGTCCTGCACAGAACAAAGCGTCAGTGAATGCGCGGCGCATGGCGATGAAGCCTTGATAACGTACCACATAGTTGTGTCGGATGAAGTTTTTGAAGCATAGGGCGCCAGCTAGACGGATCTTGGGCTCGAAAGATTCGGTTGCGACGATCTTGAGGAGTTGCAAAGAGAACTGTGCCTTCTTCTCCTCCACCTTCAATGCATTTTCGGCTGTGATGCATGTTAGCAAGAGTAGAGAGGCTGAGACAGAGTGGAATGAAAACAGTGGCAGTGAAGGCAGAGGGACGAGATGGACAGATGGCGGGGTACGAAAAAGATGCATGTTGCTTCTACCTTTCCTGTGCCTCGTCGGATCCAGTGTCGCATCCAGCAGCTGAGCAATTTGGCCAATATCGGAAGCCATATTGACTAGTGCTGAGATGACGAGCTCGCCAGCAGGGTTCGGTGTTGAGTGGTGATTTGCAAGTTGGAAGCAGGCGTGAATGGTAAACGTTTTGGTTGGCGGTGGTGAACTTTATCAACTTTTTATTGTTGATGCTACTTGCAAGGGAGCAACAAAACAATAAACAAGGGGGTAGCAAAGTAAAGTGGTACACAAGTACAGGCACTCCCCTACAGCTGTACTGCAGAGCATTAGTACCGTGCTGAGATATGGAGGTACCTAACCGAAGGAGACACAGCGCGGGGCTAGGCGGGGTTATTTACAATGTAGGATCTACCTGGACCGACTCAGCCACCTGTCAGCCTTATGGGTGATATTGCTATTGACAACATCTAAGGAAGCAAAATGTCCTTACTACGGGTTCAAAGAAGGGCAATAGCATAGGCATGAACTATGTAAATATTAGGTAGTTTAAAATATCTAATTAGAGTGGATTGTATTTAATTGGCTGGCTCTTATTAATTACTGCCTTCGTCTATTGGCAACATAAATAGTATTGTTAACAAACAAACAAACAGAAAGAAAGCTATGTAAATATTACTTGCTGTGTTTATGGTGTATGTTGATGATAGGCGCAATTAGTTAGCTATTTACTATATAGATCCAGCTAGGTTAGTATACTCATGTCTTATCTACAAAGAGGCAACTTAAAGAATAGCGTTAAGAACAAAATCTAAGTAGAGATACTTCCTTAGATAAGAGGCGAAGTTATTATGTACTGTCTCAAAATAGTCATACTATGTTCTTTTATACCTACAGAGACTTAGACTATCATATACTTAGGATTGATCAAGTGGTCAGCTAACGGATAGCAGTAGCCTGTGAGAAAACGGCTGGACTACTAGTTGTATAATCACAAGGGCTTCAGTTATACCTACTACTTTACTTAGAAGTTGGTATAAGTTCTAAATACACTTCTATCTGGTCCCCTAATATATTGTTGCCTGCCCACAATTCATGTACTGTTTAAAGCATTTGTCATCAGTATACTTGACGTGCCTTAAGGTAGATTAGTTGAGCTACAAGCTACCTGGGTACGTACCTAACGTAGTATACATGCCCTTCATCTTCCGGGAGATACCAGCTGACTTGAGTCTTCACGTACCTGCTTACCTAGGTTAACAGGGTCTCGGGTCTCATTTATTCGAGCAAACTATTATATTTAGGATGTCACATCGCCTCACATACATAGTACTATGGTAATCCTGAAGCTGAGTTTCTACGCGTACGGACGAATATATGGGATCTGGGGTGAACGTTTACGGACCGCGGTGAACGTTACGTACAAGTGCTTTTGTGGGGGATACCGAGAGATCCTGGAGCCGATCCATACCAGGACCGGCTAGGGACGGCTCACGTCACCTCACACAAAAGTTTAAAATTTGGAGGGCGCCTGCCCGGTTCACCGCTTCTAATTGGCTCTTCATCATAGTTTCAGGGGTCAGTAAGGTAGAACAACGAAGCTACTCAGAGGAAGTCTTTATGTTCCTTGGCCTCTACTTGGAGTGATGCAAGAGCACCAAAAGAGTAACTACTAGTGGAGATGGCAGGTTGTTCGGTATTATCACTTACTTGAGTACTACCTAGGTAGGTACATGCCTTTGTCTGATACGCTGTATATTGTAGCATGTACTGCCACACTGATGGGTGGGTACCTAGGTACACCATTTAGCTTTTTTCTCTTGCTTGCCGACTCCCTACTACCTACCTTATTTTTAGTTCCGATTATTGAATCATGAATCCTGTCACCTTGTGACCATCCGTCTGCCTTCTTCCGCCTCATTTAATAATCTATATCAAAACTAGCTCTCTTCAACGGTCCAGAAACCAATCCAACAAGTCTCGTCACGCGAATCTTCTACCAGTGAACCCGCCGATCCCAAGTGCTGAATTCCATCTCCCAATGGGTGCCTGTGATGCTCAACCGACCATCCCTCGAAGCGAACCTCGAGACATCTTACTCTGTCCTACACGCCGAGAAACCTTCAAGCTGAGGATAAAAGAATAGAGGAAGAGACAAAAAACATATCCACGTCTTCACAACTCCGAGCCTCCCACGATCGCTCGGATACTCGCTTGAACTGAACCTGTAGTTGACAAGAATAGAAGAGCTTCACGCCATAGCTCCCTATTTGCCGGTAACCGACCCTATGAATGCCTAGTTAGCGTCGCGATTTCCCTTGCCGCAGTTCTATTTGCATGCGAATCTTGCTTCAGTTGTAGGTCGATTATTAGTCTCTTGCGCTTCTGCTCTAATTCACGCTCTTGCTTGGTGGTTTCGCTGGTATAGTGCTGGGCAACTCCACATCGCCATGACTATGTAGAGATGCTTGCTATATAGCCTGTTCTACTCCCATCTTTGCTCATAGTAGCACTCTATACCTCTTTTTTCGGGTCTTGTGGCTTCGACTCTAATGAGTTTTCCTGCGTTGATACTAATATACTGTTTAAGGGCATCTCCCGGCTAGCCGGCTGCTCAAGAGCGCTCTGCTGAGAAACGAGAGATGTCACCATCTCCTGGGGATAGAGCCTCGCCATCTCAAGAATCCAAAGGCGTGGGTGGCTTTGCAAGCGTGTTCAAAGGCCTTGCTAGTGCTACTAAGCTGACCAAATCGAACCCAACATCTGCCCAATCCGCTGGCCCCTCGACAATCAATGCCGAAATTGCAGAACAGCTGAGATCTATACCGACCTCCCGTACTTTACCCCCTCAGTACACTGCATTATTCGAACAGCTCAGGGATGGCCCGGTGAATGAGCGCGTATCTGCCGCTACGGCGTTGCGTCGTGTGGTAGCCGATTATCCTCTCAACCCGGTGCTCGGTATATGGCACGCCGCAAAGGATCTCATAGAGCCAGTAAATGTCAAAGCTACTCGTGTCGCCGGGTGGGAGCTTCTAGCTGAGTGTGTAAAACATCCAGCTTCATCTGATCTTGAGCGCAAAGACTATTTTCAGACAATTTCAGTGATCAGACGTCCGGAGGATTTTCGCTTTCAACTGGGAGCGCTTGGCAACCTATCTCACCACGGCCGAGATGTCTCCGGTTTTGATTATGACATATTTCCGCTCCTCTCGAAATGGCTACAATCTAGCTTTGAAATGGTGCGGGCCGCCAGATCCGCGGCAAAGAAGCAACACCCTCGCTCGAAAAATAAAACAGTCGCTACCGATGAGGACAAGGATTTTGCGAACCTTTTTACGTTGGTGTCGAATGTCATCAAGTTCAATTCTGTTCTTGCCGATGACGGCGCCGCCGAAGACTTGGTGGACACCTTATTAAAAGTATGCCTATACACGAGCAACGCTGAGGATATGCTGGCCTGTATTGGAATATTAGACAATATCATAACCTTTGGCGTGCTCCCAGGAAGTAAGCTCAGGAAGTGTGTTCAGGTTCTTTCCTCTATACACTGTCTGGTGCCGGACGCCCAGAAGGAAGCATGGCACACCCTCAGCATTCTTTGCCGGTCTCATAACGGCCAAGCAACTGTGAGAGTATTGCTTGGAGTCCTGGGCAATACGGCAGAAGATAGGGCTAAGAAGAAGGAAGACGTACGAGAAATTCGGGGCGCGCTCTCGGTTCTCAACAAACTGGTATCGAAAAGCTCCGAAAAAGGCTACCCCATGGTTCCCTACGGTTTGTTGGTTAACGGGCTATCCAGGGTTGTGGAGACTACGTCTACTTGGAAGATCTACCTGGATATTCTACGACTAGCTAATGCACTATTCGAGGAAAAGCAGGGCGAGGTCAATAGTATGCTTGTGGGTGAAGACTGGACCTTAATCTTCGATGTTGTTTCGGCATGCTGCGCCGGCGCTATTACTCTATTGACCAAATCCAGCCAACTGGAAGAAGGCGAACATCCTGAGACGATGCTTATTAAGGAACTATCGCAGTTTGTGCCTCGAGTAGAAGATGTTGTCAAGAGCCAACAAGGTCCCTTCATTCAGAGACAAGACTGTATCTTGTTCTTTGCTAAGATCCACCCGGTAATCTCTGACTCGGTAGCCATCCTAGTTCTGGACTATTTTAGGGAATTTCGTTGTTGTTTCCCCTCTGATGTGCGGTGGAAAGCCAACCTGGACTTGGTCTTGGATGCCTTTTTCAAGGATAAGAAACGCAGCACGGACGTGAGGCTGCAAGCTTTGAACATTGTGACGGGAGTTTACGATATGCTAGATCTTACCGACGACGCGATGGATCCGGGCTTCGTCCCTAACTTCGTGAAACGACTGCTGACAGGGGTCGCGGAGGAGACAGACATCGCCGTACTACAGCAGGTCGTATCATTTGCTGTCGCTGTTGCCACTGCGACAAACTTTCCGCTATTTTGCCAAATCACAGACACTTTACGGAGCATCGTGGGCACTAACCGATCACGCCCAGGCAGCACCTCCTCGCTCCTACAAAGCTCCGATACTACCGTCTCCTCCGGGGCGAAACTATCGGTCAAAGAGACACCAGCGAATGTAGTTACGAAGGGTTTCGTACAGGTTTTCCTCCGTGTTATGAATGCGGATGTGGCCAAATCCATCCGTCTGTTCAACTCGCTGGTCACCATAGCGAAGCTAGACAATGAGACCGATGCTCGGCTGACCGCCATGAAGCTTCTATTCCGCATTAGGGCCGACTGGGCTGATCGGATCTTTATAACGACCTTCACGGAAACAAACAGTCTGGCTACCGTGCTTCTGCGTACGGAGGCAACCATGGCACGCAAACCAGCGGAAGAGGTGTCACAACAAACTAGACTATCTAAACCCGAAATTGGAGCCTTGGTATCTCGACCCACACGAGGTGTTTCGTTCTCTCAGGGTCAAGTACTGGAACGGACTGCGCCATCCCGGGCAGCCAGTGGATCGAAGACGGGCAACACGCTATACCAGCCGTTATGGGTCGCGTCAGATGCTGACGCTTTACCCGAACCTCCGTCTACAGCTGCGAGCCCAGTGCTTTATTCCAGCGTCTCGGAGACTGCTGCAGCAGAAAGCACGTCGAAGGGCACTTCAGAGAGTACTTCAGAGGGCCAAGAAGCGCTGCTACCTATGGGGCTGTGGCTTGAGGCAATATTGCACTTGATGCAAACTGGTTGTGACTGGGAGGTTTACAGCTTTATTCTCGTCTATCTTCCTTCGCAGCTAAGCAATCACGCGGTTTTCGGAAGCGCCGTGCCTCAACTGCAAGAGCTACGGAGTGTCGTCTGTTCCGACCTTAAAAACCCCATTCCCGAACCGCCAGGTGCTACTGGAGTGCGTAGAGGCGATGTCGTAGTCTGTCTCATGAATATGCTCACGATAATTTTAAGTTACCACCGACACTTTGAAAAGCCAGACGAAGACGATATTGTAAGGACCTTTCTCCACGGGCTTTCCAGCTGGGAGCGCAGTTCCAAGACCTGCATACACGCATTGCAGATCTGCTGTCATGAACTCCCTTCTTCTATCGGCAAGCAACTAGTATCCATATTACAGCGCATGTCCCAGGTTATCACGCAGCCTTACTTGGCAATGCCCATCCTCGAGTTTCTAGCCTCCCTTAGCCGACTGCCATCTTTGTACGTTAACTTCCGCAAAGAAGATTATCAAATTGTGTTTGGTATTTGCGTTCGCTATCTGCAGTTCGTCAGGGGCAAGAAGACCGTCCACAGGCCTAATCTCCTTAGCGATGCCAGTCACTCTGGAAGGACGTCGTCCGTGCCCGAAAACCACCCACACGCCAATACGTCGGATGATTTACCCCAATACGTTTATACTTTAGCTTACCATGTCATTATTTTCTGGTTTCTCGCATTGAAGCTTGCAGACCGTCATAGTCACGTTCCCTGGATTGCCAAGAATCTCTTCACAGATGTCGATGGGTCGCAAGTTATAGACGAACAAGCACAGACGGCGATTGACTTCATGCAGCGAGTAACATACGCTGATGTCGACGAGTCTGCTGCCGATCCTTTATTTACCTCTGACCGATTCGGCGAAATTGTAAAGAAGAAGTGGCTGATAGGCAACAGTATTGTTACTGTCGAGCAGGCCGTCGCTTCAGGCTGGGCTCAAATAACAAAAAGACAACCCTCGGGCACCTCTTCGTACACAATCCGCGAATTATTTCGCCCGCCGCCTGCGCATCAGGAGACCATAGGCGACAAGACACGAGACGCCGGTACCGCCGGCTCTACGAACACCGTGTTGCCAAGCCACCTCCTTGTTCAACTGTTATCCTCGATGCCACAGCACAACGACATGAGCCGCCCAATCCCGCTCCCCGACAACGACGCCGTTGACATGGCTATCCGAGTATTTGATCGTAACTCTACTGTGGATGGGCACAAAGTCGGCGTCATCTACATCGGCGAGAATCAAACGAGTGAGACCGAAATCCTAGCCAACGTCTCTGGCAGCAGTGAATATGTCGAATTCCTTAACGGGCTTGGAACATTGACCAAGTTGAAGGGCGCAACCTTCAACACGCAGGGTCTCGACAGACAGTACGACACAGACGGCGAGTATACGTTCTGTTGGAGAGACCGGGTGACCGAATTGGTGTTTCATGTGACGACTCAGATGCCTACCAATCTCGACCATGACCCCCAATGCACTCAGAAGAAGCGTCATATCGGTAATGACTTTGTCAACATCATATTTAACGATTCCGGCTTTCCCTTCAAGTTTGACACTTTCCCGTCAGATTTCAATTACGTCAACATCGTGATTACCCCGGAATCCCGTGCGTCATTTGTTGCTACGAGGCAGAGGACGCCGAAGGACGTGGATAATTCTTTCTACAAAGTTCAGGTGATGAGTAAACCGGGGTTTCCCGAGATATCGTCGGCTGCAGAGACGAAGATTGTCAGTCTCAAAGCCTTGCCCGCCTATATAAGGCTCCTGGCGCTCAATGCGTCCTTTTTCTCTCACGTCTGGGCTAATCGTGAGGGCGGAGAACATATCTCTTCTTGGCGCAACCGGCTCAGAGAGATCAATCGGCTGAGAGAGAAACACGGGCCAAAAACACCTTCCCATGGGCCAGCAACGCCGTCACCTCCTAGCACGGCTAACAGTCATGCGAATATTGTGACGACTCTGGATGTCTCTCGCCCCAGCAGTATGGTGCGCGATGGCCTCGGTGGGATAAGCCTCAGGAGGTCCTCCGTCGCCACATTCTTCACCAACTCAAGCGAGCAGAACTCGCACTCGCATCGTTCATCGATGCACTCGATGGCAACTACGGACAACACTGAAGTGATGCCACCCACGGCACCAGACCATTTGATCGAAAGTCTTGATTTCTCTAGGTGGGCTTGAACTTTCCCTGACGGTGCTACCCACGTACGCATTCTGCAAAACAGAGCTATGCGAACGACGTTTCATGATTTTCATATGTTTTGAGTTCAACAAAAAAAAGGCGGCGATGGAAAAAAGCGGGTTGTGCAACGGCGTCTGGATAGGGAGGATACCATTCAAGTTTTAGGTTCTTTCTACCCCCGGTTTACTAGGTTCGAAGGATGATTTTGCTGGCTCTAGAACCCCTTCTCATCCCTGTTATACTCGCCTCTTCCGGGGGTTGAATCGGAGATGCTATTTTTCTGGATCGTCCTTTACCCTGTAGATCTTTATTCCTATTTGTTCATATTTCATGGGCGATGGCGGAAACCATGGTATCAGGGCCATTCATAACGCCCCGAGGACAGCAGATGGAAAACTGTCAGTTGGAGGTCAAGCAGAAACTGTGGCGAAGCACCGCTCCATGTGCTAGTACATTACATAGTATACATATCATATTGCCGACGAGATATAGAGTTCTTCCTCGATGGGTCGAACACTCGGAAGGCTAGAAAATACTCATCGGACATGCAAACTCTTGGAGAGGGGCTGCAAAACAGTAGATTTGAGATATCAGGGGTTCGAGACCCAGAGAAAGAGAGAAAGACATATTAAACACAAACACTTGATATCTCACGTGTAGACGTCTAATTAGTTCGTTGATCTGAATATTGCACTTGCGGGAATTTCTAGTAAACGGACCTATCTACATCCAACACTTACGTCTGTGAGGTGAGTTAGTGAGTGATTGAGTGATTGAGTGAGCAAGTAACACGATAAAGACGAACGCGCGTATTCCCCTTCTTAAGCCACACATGGTTAATGAATCGCGCATCCCTAGCCTACGTCTGCTGCGTCGGGGGTCGCATGATCATGGCAGCAGAGCAGTGGCCTGATAGATAATTTGTCAAATCTGCCTATGTCTATGTATGTAAGATCGGACTGATTTTGAACAATTGACTAGGTTAGTTTAGTATGTACAGATGGAGTATAGAGAGAGTCCAGACTGAAAGAGAGGGCTGGCTGATAGCTATTTATAGTGCCTCCCATACATACAAAAAACTTGGGTAAACGGCTGGGAGTAACTACATACATACATATGACTCTTTTTGAGGTAGCCAGTCAAATGCCTCGTCATCTAATTGATTAGTGAACGCGCATGGAAATGGATTAACGAGATTCCCACTTATGTGTCCCTACCTATTATCTATGCTGTACTATCTAGCGAAAACCACAGCCAAGGAGAACGAACGGGCTTGGCTGAATCAGCGGGGAAAGAAGAAGACTGCTTGTTGAGCTTGACTCTAATAACCTAACCTTAGTTTGACATTGTATTGTGAAAAAGACATACATAGGAGGAGGAGGTGTAGAATAGGTAGGTAATAAGAAGGTTTCTAGGTTGGGTTTATACTATGTATATCAACTATGAGGTCACATTGTACATTGTTCACATTTTTAGTATTAGTGAGTGGTAGTACTAGTACAGATCTGTAGTAGGAGCATTGCTAGTAGACCGGCTCGGACTGGTTTGCATTAGTTTGACCGCCGAGAACCAAGCCAAGCCAAGCCAAGCCAAGCCAAGCCAAGCCAAGACAAGTCAAGACAAGACAAGACAAGACAAGACAAGTCAAGACAAGAGTGAGCGAGCATGAGAACGAGAATGAGAATGAAAGAATGAAGGATGACGGCAATAATACCGATGTTTTGTTGTTCCAGATATCGATACTTTGGATATCGATTTACATAGATACATAGATACATAGATAGCATCTAGGCCTACACTACTGCACTTAATCTAGTTAGGCGAGTTAGTTGCTAAGGAGGCAGCCTGTAGATAAGCAGTAGGATGCCTTATGGAATCTGAATATGTACGTACATACCTAATAAGTATGTAGCTGAGCCTCTTTAAAGCCGTTGCGTTTTGTGTGTTTGCATCGGCGTTGGCGTTTGCATTTGTGTTGCGTAGCATTGAGTTTGAAAATAAATGTTCGGAATTAAAAATCGAGCGAGAGAGCGAGCCGAAAGAGAGGTTGAAATGAGGGTGATGTGAGGTGGTGAGGTGAGGCGAGGCGAGGCGAGGCGATGTGCAAGGCAGATTTTTTACTTTTATAATTACAATGCTTACATATGTATGTACATAAAGAGATACCGTGACGTACATGCATACATGCATACATAAAAGAGACGCAACAGAGAGGCGCATAGAGAAAGAGAGAGAGAGAGTGTGTGTGTGAGTCTGTAGAGAGGTAACGATGAGGCGTATAGCATCGCACCATACAGGCAGGGGCTTGGGACGAACGGGAATTGGAATAATGTATTTGAAAAGTTGGTTTTCTTGTCTTGTGCGACATTAAGTTCGGGGAGAGAGAGGATCCGAAAAGCGAATACGCGCGCATATGGAGATGTTACATACTACCGGGTAGGTAGTTAGGTGGATAGGCTTATACACATGTAGTCAGGTCCTTAAGGGAGGTGGTAGGATGCTGTGATGGGCCCAGATACCGGTATACCACCGTACCTTGCCACGTCGCTAGTTCGCCGTTTAATAACTATGTCGTCTGTCTATGGATAGATAGATGGGTATCCTCGGTGGGATGCTACGATGCTGGTATTTGATACAACAGGTAGTACATAGTGGAGAGACTACTACGAGGTGTGTGTGTGTGCGTGTGTGTGTGTGTGTGTGTGTAGTGTCGTTGTTGTTACCTCAAATTTAGGTATATGCCTACCGTGACCCGGAAATAATATATAGAGGTAGATAGATATATTTGTTTCAGCTTTGCTCTAGCTCCCTAGTTATGCTTACGCGCGTGGGAGTATTGAGAAGAGCAACAATAAACAGAGATACACAAGGTAAACAAAACGGTTTAATAATAGTAACACTAACACCAATACCAATACCAATACCAATGGGAACAGAGAATCAAATAAACAAAGAGAATACAACATCGACCCTTGACGTGTCTGTCCCTCTGTCGGTGACGACGTTCCGATGTCGTACGGTACGTCGTGTTCGTGTCAGGTGAGGTGTGAGAATGTGGCTAGCTACAGCACCTGGTTTGCAGCTTAGCTATCGGTCGCGTTTATGCAGAACAGACGAAAGTTGAGCTCGACAAGGTTTTGTGCCCGGATATGTATACGTAGGTGTGTATGTGAGTTGCTAACAGAATTGAGGTGAAATACTGTGTAAGTGTGCCGTGGCACTCTTTTCTGACCTTGCATGCGTCGTTGTGTAATGTGAACCATATATGGATTTATGTAAAGTCAAGTAGGCCGGTTGTTTTCTCGAGGGCAGATACAACCGAAGTAGCGGTAAAGATCTGATAATTATTTTATTTTTTATGTTGCGGCGATGATGGTTTCACGGCCGTTGCTCCGATCGAATAAGATGCATGTACGTAACGTTCGTCCCCCCCCCCCCCCCCCCCCTTTGCGTGCATATACCTATACGTACAGGATAGTACGGTTCCAAGGAGATGGAGATGGATATGAAGATAGAGTTACTCGGGTCACGGAAACTGACGGGGACAAAAAAGGGCGTAGGGTAAGGTACCTATGTATGTATGTTGACATAGAGGAATTTGGAGGGGAGAGGGAGGGGGAGGAGTAGTACATAGGCATGCAAGCGAGCGTGAAAAACACTGCATTACCTACTTACCTACCCCAAGATAGGGAGGTAAATACAACGGGGTAACATTGCATACCTTACCCTTCTTATGCCTTACGTAGTTGCTTTGTCCACTTACTCGATTAAGCGACAGCCAGACTCTTCTTGCCTACACTGACTGAGTGGCTGACTGTCAAGCGTTAGGGCGGCGGTGGCGGCGGTGCTGCTTATTTCGGGGTTTGTATGATCCTTCCCTTGCCAACAACCTATTAGGTGGAGCGGAATCCCAGCAACGAGGAAGAAAGCAGAAAGATGCCTATGACAGCAAGAAAGAAAAAAATTTATATTAAAATCAGAAAATCAAAGAAAATCAAAATCTTGAGAGTCGGACTGGATTCTGTAAGTTACTTCCTCCGGATGTACAAGCCTACATATAGAGTATGGACAGAAGCAAGCCGTCACAGATGTTTCTGCGGTCTCGATCCCAAATCGATCTTATTCTATTTTACTTTTCTCACCGTTTCTTGTCTTCTCTGGTTTCGTCCTAGCTCAATTCCAGGTATTGGCCGTGCAGGTTGACACAGGAGACGACTAAGCTCGACCGTGACACCGATGCCGCCGTCAGACGCTGTTCACTCTAATAGCTCGTGAGTAACCAAGCAAATGTGACATGGCAACAGAACCAGAGTGTCTCATACCGCGCTCGTGAAAGTTTGTGATATATAGCTGCCAGTCTGAGTGTCGCTGGACTTGAGAATTATGCTTTAGATACGCTCGCGCCGGGTTGGACACAGAAACGTTGACGGAGGTACCTGGGAGCTTAGGGAGGTGCTTTTGCCGTGGTATGCGATACAAGTCGAATACTGTCAATTATGGCATCTATGTTCATGTGTCTCGTGACTGGCTGGCTACCAGCGTATATACGTGAAAACCAAGACAACCCCCCGAGTAGGACGGTAATAACAATAAAGACAATAAAGGTGTATGGAGAACATAAAATATCTAACGTGATATTGTGGAATCAACTGCCAGCAGCTGTGTAATCAAGGTAATCACAATGGAGGACAATGGGCTTCGGCTTGCGGTCGATCATGAAACTAAGTGGCTGGGATGAAATATCACTCTCTCACTCATCCGGTTTAGGCACCGACTCCTTGATGGTCGCTTGGGATGAAATTGAAGTGTCAAACAAGGCACTAGCTACGATGCAAGCTGACAGCAGAGCACGAGGACCGGGGGTTAATCAGGTAGCCATTAGAGTGAGTGACGGGATGGGTTATGAGTGCACGCTGCAGGCTGGTGTTTTGGGGCATGTGGATTTGCATTTCAAGACTCGAGACATCGCCGGCAGCAGGTTTCCTTCGTGCGTGCATGTAACGCTGATTGCTTTGCCGTTGTGCTACCCAGTCTGCTCAAAAAGATTGGCGCGTGACGCATCGTCGCAGCCGTGCCGGGAGCCTTTCCAGCCTCCAAGGGAAATGAATGGGGAATGGGGAATAGGAAATAGGAAATGCGAGTCCCGCCAAGGGTAATTTCAGGTTAACACCGAAGCCGCAGTGTCAGATCCTGTGAACAGACTTTGTACCCAACTTTGGATTGGTCCGGTCTTTCCTGACGTGTGTGTTGTCCTCCACAGCGTAGCACAAAAGAGAGTATAGCAACTCAGAGGTGTAAAAGCTGATTCGCATCCCGCCAGTCTTTGCTGCTGACATGCAGCGGGGAACCCCTGATTGGACAGCTACGAACCCATGCAATGGATTGCATAAACAATAGCAGCTCCTATTCTCGCGTTTGAGAGAGAGTGTGCCCCTTGTCCGGAAGAATTGTTCGAGAAGCGCCAAGGTCTTGTCGTGAGCTCGATAAAATCCCCGACGGCACCGTCGGAGAGGTTTAGGGAGATTGTATGTATGTATTGTAATGTATGCATGTACGTAAGTCGAACTTAGGTTAGGTGAGATCATATAATCTTCTTACTTAACTAGAAGGACCCGACTTTAAGACCCTGATGAATTCCCGGCACCGGATGGCTATGGTATCGAGTAAGAATGGAGTCGGTGAACATGTTTCGCATTCTATTGGCCTTTCACGAGCCAAATCCCCATGGATTTTCAGGTAGGATTTCGCCCCCACGAACCCCCGCCCAAGCTCAAAGCTCAAGGATCGTCCCCAAATAGTCGCCAATATGCGGAAGTGACATGAGCGTGTCAATCGGCAGGCTCGGTGATAATACGTCTGACAGTATGTATGGCGGTAACGGCTGATGGCGTGACATCCGGCCAACCTGGAAATACACACACACACAAGTCCACACAAGTCAGCACAAGCCGTTTCTGCCGAGCCCCAGTTTTTCTGGCTTCTCTGTTACGGGGACTCGGCTTTCCGGCCAGATTGAGCTCTCTATTGGGTTATCCCGAAAAAGTTGGCAAAAACGTGTTATGTCGCATCGGCACTTTGGGCGTCTAGAATGTAGCACTGGCCGTATCGTAGACACTGAGGCTCGGCTCGGGCCGTTAGAGAGCTAGGTATATCCGAAGCAATGCTCTAGGAGGACACACGAGACTCGGGCAGACGGAACTATGAGTGGAACCGTGACTGGAGCTGTGACAACTGTTTCGGCCCCCAGAGTCGTCTAGTACCCAATTGTTGCCTTCGCTTCACGGCCTTTGGTGGTAGCACAGCGAGGGGCACTTCTCTGTTAGGTTGGTTTTCATTCACTAGCAAATGCCTGTTCGAGCCCCTTGCTAAAAGGCCATACAGCATCTCCTGTGAATCTAACCCCAACGGCAGGGCTTGCTCCCAGCCGGCCGTCCTCTTATCCTCCCCGAGGTAGGCGCCCCTCAAGTCGTTCATGATCTCATCTCGAGCGGCGCATGCATGACTTTTACCGCCAGGTTTCGCTGTATGTAGCCCATTTCTGGAATCCTACTCCTAATTAGCAATGAAGACATAGAGGCTTGAGATCACTCACCCATTGATTGAAATCCTTCCTCGCCACCTCTAATAGCATCCAAATAGATGCGCTGCATACCTTTCTGTCGCAGCGCGGCAATACAAGCATCTAAAAGCCTTATCATTACAGTATCTTTGCTGCTTCTCATTGTACCGTTGTCATCTAGCAATCAAGTCAGCTGTGTTTTCCCCGTGAGTTGAAATGACCCTGTGACCAACCTGCAATACAAATGCACGCCACACCACCCACGTCAAGGCCAATTCTGCGAGCCCAAGGAATATTTAATGCTAGTGTGCCACCTTCGTGTGGCGTATATACTAGTGCGGCGGCAACGATTCGCAACCTGTCCAATCCCAATATAATGTCGTTAAATTGTCCATTTCCAGCGACATCCATGTACTGGTCGAACCAGCCTGGGTGGTCTTTGCCCTCAGTCTCTGTTTCGATGAAGTCTAACACGGGTTGGAAATCATCGATTGTAGCCTCCCGAAAGATTAAACCGCCGGGAATTGTAGAAAAGCCGCCGTTCGGCCAGTCATCGATTTTGAGCAGCCAATCAGAGACATATTGTCCTCGGCCGGGACCGAGTCTGTCCATGATCCAACCACGTCTCTGGAACCAGTCCTCCGACGCGAATCCAAAGGGTATACCACTTAGGAGTCGTGGGTACGTCGATCCCAGTTGGAGCCGGACTACGCCCCGTCTCCTTTTCAGCTGGCTTAGAGCATGCTCGTGAAGACTTCTCCCGACACCTCGTCCTCTATAAGGGGACTTTACTATGATCATAGCAAGTGACCCAATTAACCGTTCCCCGGCTTTATCAACAAACGTAGTGTAGGTTGCACAAAACCCTATTATTTCGCGTGTTTCCGGAAGTCTGACGACAAAGTGCATGGCGTACCCATCCCTCTGTAGCAGATTCTGTAAGAAGAACCTCTCAAGGTGGAACTTGTCGGGTAGGCACTGCTTCCAAAGCTCGTAGATAGGTGTAACGTCTTGCCTGTCCCATTCCTCTGGCGGCCAGTACTCGGGTGCGAGAATCAACTCCTGGACCTTTACACCGCTCGGGCCGTTTCCCGCAGATTCCCCGAAAAGAGCCGCCGCTGCTGCACGCAAATCTATTGGCGAATATCCATCTAGTTGTAAGACCGTGGGGAAGTTATTTTCTGTGAGACCAACGTCGCGCGCGTTGTCGCATGCAATAATAATGTGCGTTTTTGCGTCTCCAGCCTTCATAGAAACTTGAGCAATCTCAGTCTGCGACAACTGCCCAGCGTTTGGCAGTCCAGAGACGATAAATATCACCGTCTTGGCGCGCCTTATGAAGCCCATGTGCGTATCCGTGATCCCATTCTGTGCAGTATATGGGACATGACGGATCCACGGGTGTCGAGCGGCCAGCGCACGACCTAGCGGCTCAAAAGGGTCACTGCCATTCTGTTCATAAGGCGTCACGACTGGGGTTAAAAGTAGTACGATGTCGCCTTCCTTAAGAATTTTGGTGAGAGGGATGCAGCCTTGATAGTCTCGAATGACTGCCACCTGGGGCTGACCGGAACCTCCACGATTTCCGGGCGTCAGGACAGATTGACCTGAAATCATTTCCGGGAGGGCGAGAACTATTTAAGCAGTGCCCCTACCGCCATGAAACAAGCCTTCTGTAAATGGATAAGTCAACTCGATTGGAAGCAATCGAGGAACGAAAACTCACACAAAGGACGCCGTTGGGCAGGAGGTTACGATGTAGGCATCGTCGGAATAACCTCGTCGTCACATGGGCTTTAAACGAGAACCTCGCACATTCGAGCAGCTCATACACACCATTAGCGCTTCGCAAGTGGCGTTTAAGAGCGCAGTGTAGGCTGTAAAGTAGATTTGGACCCTTTTTTTAAGCGCCCTGTGAGTGAGTTTGGAGAGATAAATGGGTGTGTGGTGACAGTGTGTGATGGGTTGGTTGACGGCAAGATGTGATGTTAAAGGCTCTGGTCGCGTTTAACGGGTGAAACTGTATCTTATTAATCTAACTTCCATTTACCTACCTTACCTTATGCAACTAGATAGGTGGTCAGAGACTCGACTTTTCGGGAAAAGGGAGTGACCCATACGCGGGAAGGAGCGCGCTACGTTGCGGGCAACTCTCGACGATCAAAGAGAGCAAGTACCTTCCCAGGTACCAAGGAACCCAGTGTTACCTACTACCCTGGTCCTAAATTTCGGCAGAAAGCTGGCTGCTGATGATCGACTGTAGCAGGCAACAATGGTACCCAACAACGGCAGCAGGAAATGTTATCGACTCTTGAAAACGGAAGTGTAAGTGAGCTTAATAAAGCGAACTCGGTGGAATACAGACGGGTGTTGTTAGTGTCGTTGTCGCTACCGCTGCGATTGTTGTTATTGTCCTCTTTGATCTTCTCATTCCTGGACCATGTATCCCTGGTCTAAGCATGACGCAAAATGATATACCGCAAATGCAACTAAATGGCAAAGGACGGGCTGGCCAGGGTAGTAAAGTACTATTATGCCGTGAGAAAGAAGTTGCTTACAGAGTGGAGTCCGGTAGGAACCGCAAGAGACATGACCTATCTATAGCTGTTTTTGTGCACTTGTCTGTCCCAAGTTCCAAGGTTTGTAACGACAAGGTTGGTTACGCAGAACAGGGCCAAGCCTTCCTGAACGAGGCCAGGAGCCATGATAATGATACAGGTTATGTTGCACACAATTTGCACACCCAATGGGACAAGGAGAAATGGCTAATCTTCTGCGAGAATGGTCTCCCGGCCATACACCATATGACAGATACCCTAGTGCGTGCTGCGAACTTACGCATGCAGTGGTAGTAGAGCCCGGCAAAGTTTCCGTGAATTCATAAGAGGCCGCTGTATCTCTGACAAGGCAGGCAGGGCGGCATAGGGCAGGAGACGAGGCAGGATTCAATTACAACTTACGGGTAGGTAGGCACTGCAGGACGAGACTGGCTATGGCAGGGCAGCGCAGGGCAGCGCAAGGTGGAGCACTGTACACGGTGTCTGGCCGTTTTGCCGTTCTGATATGGTCCATATGGGCCATCAAAAGCGTGCTGACAGTAGTCGGCCGATCAACAACCAATACATCCGCATCGCACGATGAGACGCTAGGGAGGACTTGAAGACCAGTGGAGTTGATGGCGACCGAGGTCAAGGTTGTACAACACACGGACCCTGTGGGTAGGGGAGTAGGGAGGAATTCGAAAATGATTTGTTGGTACCCATGTGAATGTAGGCTGACAACCTTGTGTATTCCAAGAGGCGGTGGGTATACTAAGTTAATGGAGAAGCAACGCGAGGGTAGGGGAGAAGTGAGGAGGTGGGTGGTGACACAAGACCCTCTTTGACCCTCATACTTGTCCGGGTCATTCGATGGCAGAAGACAAATAAAACCCTGGATCTGGAATGGGGAACGGGGCACGGAGATCAAGTAGGTCGAACTGTTGAAGTACATGGGGTAACGTCTTCAATTTTTTTTTGTTTCTTGAATTTATTTATATATTTACCTGTTCCCTCCTCTCCCTCTTCACCCTCCTCTTTCCTTGACAGGGCGAAGGTCTGCACCACTGAACATCCCAACGCGACTACCTACATGTATATAATATGTATCTATCCGCATCCATATTTGTACCTTCTCAGCACGTCATGCAGCGCTCATACATCAATACGGCTGAGACATGTACCTTCTAGATATTTGGGGTACTTGGTGGTCCCACTCTAGCTTCTCGACACCTCAAGTGCATATGTAGGTACATACATAGTATTATGTAGCTACAGCCGACAAGCACGGCCGACTTTGGACGTGCTAAACCTGTTTTAAGCCCCCATTAAATCTAGGTGCCTAATTTGAAGGCCTACCTCGTCTCTGTATAAACAAGTAAAGACTGGCTAAGCACGAGGTACTATGTACACCTGTACACCTCTATATAATGGGGTTGTACCAATATAACAAGATATTTTTCCTCTAAACACCCACCCAAAATTATTAACCCACCCGGTGTCCACCTTTGCATTATAAGGGCAGTATAACACTTTTCTATATATGGGATTAAACATTCCAAATACATTCTCGATAAGAAGATGCTTGGATATACATGGGCAGATGGAGCAAGTAGGTAGCGAGCTGAATGGTGCGGCTCCTAAACGATGAGCTCGAAAGAATGCAAATGTTGCGGAGAGGCCTCTTGGCCTGCCCACAGCCGTATGAGGCTATGCATATAGCAGATTATCAGGTACTCACCACCTGCATGCACAGTACCTGCAGATACATAGGTACTCGCAGACAGCACTGACGCGCTTATTAATTGGGTCAAACAATCGCTAAAGCGCGACGAATCAACAATGCATATCTAACATATTCGATGTTGAGCTTCACCACTAGTTGATGGGCTATATGTCATATCTATGATCTGAGAATTCACCTGCAAATTATCACTTGCGCCCGATTTACCTCACCATGTCGGCATCTATCTTGTCAGATGACGAGGGACCTAGACAGGCACAGGACTATTCTCCAACTGGCTTCGAAGCAGTGTCGCCTTCCCTCGAAACTGCGCCAGGGATACAAGAACCGCTTGCGGATGTTATCCGAGGTACACTGTAATCTACTCGTATTGATTCTGTCTGCTTAATGGTAACCATGTATTATAGCATCTAAAATACCTGCCAAGCAACGTGGGGAGAATGTCAAACCGACGGTTGACAGATTAACGTCGTTGGCCTATGATCAAGGTCTCTTGCCGACTGACTTGAGTCAGCTAATTGACTTGATCACAACCCCGTCTCTTTTAGATCAAGCCAGTCTTGCTAGCATTGTCCGAAACCTGTATCCAGCAACCTCCGTGAGCGGTGATCTTATTATCAAGGTCATAGGGAGTCTCGGTCATGGCAAGCTTAAGCCATCCTTTACCATCCAAGCCGCCTTGTTAAAATGGTTGATTATGATCCAGCATGTTGTCGAGAACCAGACTTCATTCTTACGGGCATATCCAATCTTATTTAACTTACTTGACACTGCCTCTCTGCGGTAAGCTTCGGTTGGATTGAATATTGTACCCCTCTCTAACTCACGTTTCAGGCCCTATGCATGTCATCTATTGGCCCTTATAACTCGCCGTCGCCATGTACGGCCTCACAGGATCCAGTCGCTGTAAGCAACAGAAAATCTAAGTAGAAGTCCGCGTAGTGTCTTCTAACCAGACCTGTAGTCTCTTGCTATCCAGACAGACGGGTAATGACCCGGCGCTCACAGGGCTGCTTAGGGTATACAAGGATTACTATCCTGAGATCATTGTTGGAGATGCAACACGAGGCAGAGCATCGGCTTTCAAAGTGCGCAATCAGACCCTCCTGGTCACCTTTTTATCACTATTTTTCGGCTAACTAGCAGCAGTATCCAGATCCGCAATGGCGCGAAAGGTTGGAGGAGATTCGGCGGGACCACGCGCAACGACGCGCCTCCCGATCAGAGACACCGCTTGATGCCTTTAGGGTTGCCCGTCATAGATGGAATGGTACTAGGGACCTGCCAATACCTGAAGTTCACACATCGCGTGCCACAGAAGTTAGTATATCTCGACCTTGTAATCGAGCTAGCCTTCTTTCAATGAACAAATTGACTGAATGATTAGAATTCCGTTACGCTAGAAGAAATTGAGAATGTCGATGGCTTCGTGAAGAGCCTCGAAAAGATCGAGCTACCAAATCAGCTGATTGCCATTCTTAACGACCCATTACTGCAAAAGCTTCTATTCTTACGGCCCCAAGCCGAAGCACACCTTCGTGCTTGCAACTGGCTCAACTCATATACGCAAGATATGATGGCAGGAGACGGCGATGCTCGCCTCCTGGACATTCTTAACGCGTTGAAAGGTTACGTCACCGCCACCAAGGTACGGTACCCATGTCGCACTTTCTGTCCTATTACTGACATTACTGTTACAAGGATCTTCCTCCGATATTCCTGGTCTTTTTGAGGGAATTTATCGCTACTTGGGATGGCGTGGATGGAAGAGAAGTCGTTCTCGAGATTTTGACTTACACGCCTTCGGTGAATTTTAACGGTAAGAGGTACGACAAGGCAATGTCTTCACCGTCGCTGACCTGATACAGAACTCTTAGAGCACATATTCCAGCCTCTTGAGCAAGCTATATTGGACGGGACAGCGCATTCACAATGTCAATTACTTGACTTCTTTACCCGCCTACTCCGCAGATGGATGGTGCATTGGGCGGCACCAGATGGAAGGCCCCCCCGGGCATCGGGAAGCATTGCCCAGCTTATTGCACACGTTAATCAGCTCTGTCTCACACTCATTCAGACTTCGCCCACCGTCGCAACACATGGGAAGATTCTGGATTTCTATTATCATGCATCGGTGCTTTCTTCTGATGCGCATATTTTGACACAAACTCAAGTCTCTGCCGCGCCACCAGCAACACTAATCTACAATCTCTTTTTTGCAGCGTCACCGGTAACTACTTCTCGTGTATGCTCAGTGGTCGCTAAATATAAGGAGGGATTCCAGGTCGGGTTGAGTGAAGCGAATATCAACTACACCCCCGAACATATCCCTGAGTTCAACGGCTTCTTGATGGACATTTGCAACTGCCTCTGGCGGCAGCGTGCTCTGAGTAACGAGCATGCCAATGCAAACGGGTGTCTGATATCGAGACAGGTAGTCGACGACATGGCTTCGTACATTACCAGTTTATCAGTGGGCGGTTCGCTGGCGACCCTCTTCTCACTGTCCTACTCGCCTGCCTTCAGCCTGTTTGCCATCTCGTTTCTGCGGGAGATGGAAGAAACCGAGGAGGAGAGAGAAGGTCTTGAGGTTAGACACGCAGGGCCCGTCAATAAGAACTCGTTGAGAGATCTTGGTAACGAGGGTGGCATAAACATGTCCTGGGATGATTATCGCCGCGGCGTGTTGGACTACCTGGACCAGTATGGCATGGGCGGTGTGAAACATCTACTGTCCATAACTATTGGGGCTTTGCGACAGGAGCAAGCAGGTCGCTAGGTGACCTCGAGCCCCTACAGGCGTGGTGGCATCGTTCTCATTTGATGCCGCTATTTTGGGCCACGACCTGAGCGCTCAGGGAGCTGCGAGGAAATTGTATATCATTATATCAAACGTGCCCAGGAAGGTCTAGACAGTGTAGCCCGCCACGTGTCATATTGGCAACCCCTGGGTATATCATCACCATTGGGAATCGCAAATAGGCCGTCAGCGAAACAGTGTAAAAACTTGCCGAATTCCAGTATGGTCCTTGGCTCCTTGTCTAGCCGCATCTGTCTCGTAGCAACGTCGGGAAACTAGACACGAACAAATGCTCGATACTTTGCGGATTCCTATCCAGTTTAGGTACGGTATCATTCTCTACAGACTACTAGGTAGGGCAAATTAAGGTCCGAGCACTAGGTAGCGCGCATTGCTAGCACAAGCACGCAAACATTGCAAGGGCGAACAACACACGAAGGACAGACAGCCTATCACTGCTTCCTAAATTCGATGACGTGTTTAGGTTATATGGTATAAGTGAAATGTTTATGTTGCCATCAATTCTCTGCTCTATGACGTTTCACCCGGATCGTTGTTGAATAATCATCTCAAATAAACCGTCAAATAAACCGCCAATGCAGTTCCCTAAGAATAGTCTCGGACGGATAATGAAAACAGTTCGAGAGCGCCAATCATGACAATCAGTCTCTGAAACCCATGTTGAAGCCCCCTTTGTACGCCCGCAAATGCAAGTTAAGTGCAATCGCCAAACGCCTCGCTATGCCAAGTACTATGTTGAAACCAGCCACCTTTTTGAGAAACACACCTTATTTACTTATCCGTTCTATACGATCGACCAATTAAGGCCGTGTCCCCATCAGCTGTATACTCGTTTCACTCAGAACCACATCAGTCCTTGTGCTCAAGGCCATAACCGCCGATACCCCCACTCGAGTACGCCATACCCTCGGTACCCATGGTCCTATGGTTTCGTGGCCCACGATCCTTGAGGTCCTTGCGCAGCCAGCCGAGCACGAGCTCGCCGAGGCGACTATTACCAGTACTTCTCAGGTTGGCACTCTCACCGAGAAAATTGTCCGCGGGACCCCACTCGCGAATGGTGCCCAGGTGCATGTGCACGAGGTGTGTGGGCCATCCGGCGAGGTTATCGAGGATGTGCGTAGCATATACCACAGTGCACTCGCGGGTCTCGGTCTCTTGCTTCAGCCAGGCGAGGAACTCTGCGCGGCTGAGCACGTCGAGGTCGACGGTGATCTCGTCGAGCAGGAGGACGGACCAGGGGCGCACGAGGCCCATGGCCAGCTGCACGCGCCTCCGCTCGCCGTCGCTAACCGCGCTCATTCGCCACTTCACGTCGATGTCCAGCACCCCGATCAGCTCGTCCCGCCGCGCCGGGTACGCGTCCCCGCCCACCGACCGCAGCAGCTCCTCCACCCCGATGTCTCTCCGCACGACCTCGTTCAGCACCCACTCGAGACCGAGGTACGTCACCCCCTCTAACCCTTCCTTGAACGGGTCCACGCCCCCGATGCTGATGCTGTCGCTCGGTGCGAGACGCTTGCCGGCTAGGAGGCGCAATAGTGTGGTTTTGCCAGCACCATTGGCGCCGATGAGAAGCGTGCGGCTGCGCGCCGGCACCTTCAACGAGATGTCTGTTAAACCGGTGTCATACTGGGGGAATGTATATGTCAAATTCTTGACTTCGATTTCTGGCGCCATTATCGTGCGAAAAGTTGATATATCTAGGTATGCCGTTGGAGATTAGCGAAGAATGAACACGCGTAGTGAAAGTATTATAGCGTGGGTAAGTACCTAGCATAAAAAGTAGACGGAATAAGAACTGCGATGAGTAGAACGATGAGGTTGATACTGGTGCCGATGGTGCCCTGATAAGGGTCTTAATATAGTGGATCCGGCGCTGAGGATTACCTAGGTTAGTGTCCTTCCCGTTCTCCTATTGCGTGCGACTAATTTTGTGACCCGCCGGAAAACGTTGGAGATGAATCCACCATTGTTCTTCTCAACCTCTACAGGATACATGCTTACAAAGCTGCCTCTGCTTCTAAACAGCGACTGTGAGCTTGAAATACGATTCCAGTCGAGCCTCAGCCTATACATCAAATATGAAAATCGCGAAATTTGAAGCAAAACCGCCCCTAATAAGTGCCATTATGTCTGCAGGAAACCAGAAATCTCCCACCTAGCACGAGTCTAACATGTCTAGCCAGTATATAGAAAGCAGACCGTCTCAACATCTCTGCTCAACAAAGCTTGTTTAATCCTTGGGCCGAAACACACGAGAAAGACATGCTGCACAGGCTGATCAAACATGTCGAAGAATATTCAGGGACTCGAGGTGGATTCAGCAAAGACACAGCCAGGTCAAAACTGTTCGGACAACCACCCCTTCATAGAAGTGAAAATAAAGACAAATAAGCTTCAAGAAACTCAGGCAACATGATGTCGAGTGCAAAGGCCGTAGCCTTAGCTGTAAACAGGACTGGCAAATAAGGCGACATTGTTTGCCCTCTGATCAATCCCCTTTGAATATTAGATTGTTGTTCAAGTGCGAAATCATGTCGTGATCAGTTAATTCAAGTTCAGTACGGGGCTACTGACGCCGAGTTTGTCTTTGGCGATGCTTGCTAAAACTCGACGGATACCTTTCTCTCCTCCCTCTATTTAACTGAAGCGGGAGAACTAGCTCTAGTCTTTAGTCTTCGAGTCATCTGCTTTCTATTACAACTCTCTTGGTGATATCTACAATCTTCCCTTGTGAATTCTTAAGTGAAGATGCCGCGTAAGCTCTCGGTAGACCTGGACCCCGTCGTGGACCTGCGGGGGGCTCTTGATCGTGAGGTATGTAAGCCTAGTAACCTCTTTCCTAATATGAGCTGTACTTACTTACTTACAATGTCCGCCTAGTTATTTCAGCAAGTGCATTCCCTGAACCGGGACTCATCACGCCAAGTGCGAGGGAACCGGCCCCAACATCTCCGCCTCAGTTCTGCAGACCTTCGGTATGTATACCTAGTGCTTCATCCAGCTTTGCTCCAGAAACGTGATATAGAAGACAGTACAAAAAAAACTGAGAAGGGTCTCGCCTCGCACAGTGCCTTCGACTTCCCACACGGCAACCGGAAATACAGCAATTCATCGTTGTATTCGAACGTACGATCCGACGCCAGCCGCGACGAAGACGTATACGGCCACGGACATCACTACAGCGGCGAAAAAAACATGGGATCAGCTCAGTATGCGACCGAGCAAGCGGCGAATAAGCCAGATGTTCCCCAGTCTAGCCGGATCCGGGACCTTCCTAAGACTCCCATTGACGAGTATGGACCAGGGCCACTAAAACCGCGTCCATATGCGTCTGTCCGAACCAGCAGCGGGTATAGGCCCCCCTCTTTCTTACGTCCATAACTATTCATTGCCACACCCCTCCGCTGCCAGAGACTTCTCGACCGTGGGGAGAGAACATGAAGCCGGCGGACAGACGCGGCAGGTGTTAACGATGAGAATAGTGTCAGTGACGGACATGGTAATGAGCGGCTGGATGATTACCCTGACAGCCACGACGACGAAGATGACGAAGATGAAGATGAAGACGAAGACGGGGAGGAGGAAGAGGAAGAGGATGAAGATGATAAAGATGATGGAGAAGAGGACGAAGAGGACGATGAGGAAGAGGAAGATGAGGAGGAGGATGAAGAGGAAGATGAGGAGGAAGATGAGGAGGAAGATGAAGACGGTGAAGAGGATGAGGACCACGGAGATGAAGATGATGACGTGGAAGACGAGTATGACAATGAAGATGAATACGACGACTACGAGATCGATGACGATTATGATGATTACTAGTACTATGTACCAGTGATCTCAACCCTCAGAAAACCATCGAGGTGAGTATGTTGGTGAGACACGTAACTAGGTGCAGGTTCTTCTCATATTCGTCGACCAGCTCGTCCTAAAGCATTCATTTTCAACAGGTGCTTCAGCGTTTATATATGAGTTGCCAACAAGTCATAGAGATCGGATAGGTACACAGCATTCTTCTTCTAGCGAAGCAGGAAATTGTTCGTCAGCGATTTAATCCACGCGATATAAAAAGGCTGGTGTTGTGTGACGATGGATTGTGACCCTAAGCATACGTTTAGATCTTATAGTATGCTTAAACTAGGGAGGATTGGTCGTATTTTCGCATCCTCCCAGAGATGTTTGTAAGAAGGTATATTCACCCCTGTCCACCTTCCTCCTTGAAAGCATAATCTTATATAAATAGTACCAAGTAGTAGATAGCATAAGTTGGTGTTGTGCCCGATCTACCATCGCACAGCTGTATCATATGTTCCAGTAAAGACATTCAAAGTCCTAAGTTGCTATAAGATATCAATAAGAAAGTATGGTCATGAACCGACATCATACCTAATTGCACGCTGAAATCCACTTATTGCCGGTAAGGTGGCAGAGAAGCCAGTCCATTATTGCATCAGACCGTTGAAGCCTCAAATAGGTATACATACGCGTAGCCAAGCTAGTGGGACCTGCCTATCCACATACAGGCTGGGTTAGTAGCATTGGGACGGCGCTATGGTACTAGATCCTCCTAGGTCCGTTTAAAGCTAGAGTTTGCTAGAGCTGTGCCTGAAGAAATGCCTACTTGGTAGAGCCCCTGGCAATCGTGAAACACTTGGTGCTTCCATATCCAGAAATTGATAGCTCGACCTTCAAAACACGACGCGACATGATTGGCCAATTGTGTCTGCTTAGTGACCCCCAACTGGCCCAGCAGCCCAGCAGCCCCCGGGTCTTGCTCCAACTTATCCACCGTGATTAATTGCGGTCTGCAGTGATACGCAGCGTTATAAAACTTAATATGTACAGATTCAAGGAGCCCCTGCCGGCAGGTAGGTAGGAATTTCTGCAGACTGCAATGTCACTCGGGGGCTCTGGGACCTACCTATATTGGTCGCCTATTAATCCCATCGAAACATCCCTCTGAATGCCTTCGAGTGCTTCTCACATTATCCTCACTTGCTCATCCCCATCGACGACGTCCTTAGACAAATAGAGTTGGATGCTCGCATCAGTCGCGGCCACGAAAGAGGAGAAACATAAATAAAAAAGGAAAAATGTCGCGTAGGGGTCACCACCGGTCGCGGTCCTCAGTCGACCGCGTCCTAGAACTCCTGTCGGAGCTAGACGAGGAACAGATGCAGATTCTGCTCCGGGAGGCCGAGTCCACCGTATCCGGCAACATCCCCGTGGCAAAGGGCATCGACTACTTCAGCCGTCAAGCCGCCTCATCGACCCTCCTGCCGACGCCACCACAACCGGCGCCGGCGCCGGCTCCGCCACGACGGAAGTTCCTCACCTCGCTATCGCCTCGGAAACAGTCGGAGCTCAGGAGACGGCAGAGCAAGCGGGCGTCCGTTCATCATCAGGACTCCGCCGCTGCTGCTGTGAGCGGTAGTAGTAGCCAGGATGCCAATAATAGTAATAATAAAAAGACGCCGCGCTCGTACAAACGCATCAGCAGACCTATCTTCTCGCTCCCCATGCCAGCCGCCACGGCAAACCTCACCGAGCTACTAGCCGCCTACCTAGCCGACACATCAGCCGCCACACTACCCTCACTCTCCTCGCCGAGTTCATCGTCCACGTTATCCTCTCCCGCTACGCCACGCTCCCGTTTTTCACCCCATTGCTACGCGCAGTGTGAAGGTGAAGGTGAAGGACCGGAACTCGATCTTTTAGAACCGTCGCCCTCGAGAGCGCCCAAGTCTTACGGTATCCTTGGTGGCAGTCCGATAAAAGAGCCTGTGCGGAATATCAGTGGTATCTTCGAGGTCCTGGATGATGCCTCACCAGCCGGCTTTCACCCCTAAAAAGTGTACGAGCGAGCGGCATTGAGCTGAAGCCCCTCTGTTGGACATCTCCTCGTTGAGTGTATAAGGAAGAGATTGTTGGGGCGCATCCCTTTGCCCTTCAATTACTCGTTTCTTCCTACCTACACACTCGTGACCGACCAACTACCTTCAAGCAATCATGAAAGTTTGAAGAGAGAAAAAAAGGTCAGCAATTTCTGAGAACATGCGTCTTGTATATTTAGAGTACAAGACATATATGCTTCACCGGACAAAATGGGGAAAAGACAACACAAAATAGATACCCAAGATTGAGGATTTTTTTCAAGGCGTTTCTTATGGCTTTGTTTGGTTTGGAGTAAGGACGGTTACCTACTTGCTGGATTGATGTATAATAATTATGCAGTTTGAGAGACAAGTATCAGAGACTGGCGACTTTCAAGTCAATGGAATGTAACCTGCAGACCCAACCCAATGGCTCGAAGCTGTGATAAGTGATCAAAAATGGGCTACGCTATCGCGGATCAGTTCTCGCCGGGTTTTCGGTGCTCAAGTCGGACGTCTTGGGTGAATAGGCAAGAGAGCACGTGTCAAGCTCTTTCGGGCCCAAGGACATGGAGTTGACTGCCATTATGTCGGTTTGTAAGTCAGACAACTGTGAGCATATAGGTAGGTATGTTGGAGTAAACCCATATTGATTTCATCTTGGGCTGTAGTAACAATGTCCCGTGAAAAGGCACTACACAGACACGCACCCTAGTTGTACTAATATGGTCTTTTTGGCCCCAGAGGCTAGATCACGATGATAAGGACTCAACTCTCGCACCACGTCACAGACGAAGATGAGAAAAGGGGGGCTTCATAAGAAGAACGAGTACCGAGGCACCACCAATTCACACTTTGCTTTTTGTGTTGACTCGATATAAGACGGCTGACTAGGTACCTACCTGCGCTACCGTAGGTTCGGCCATGTCAGGGTATAGGTTAGGTGATATCGAAGAGCCCTCAGGGATGGAACCCAGAGTAGACAATTGTCCCTGGCATAAGCGCCATGGTAATACTCTATACATACATACATTTTCAAGAGAGTGAGGTAACTCTAGATTAAACTAAGGACCAGTAGATAGATAATTCCAGGGTAGCATAAGTCTTGCGTAGAGGTGAGAACATTTCCTACGCTGCCCACATGCGAACGAGGGCTATCTATGTAAAAGATCTAGATGTCGATCGACGTACAAGATTCGTTCGGGGAATTTCTATACCGGTCTTTTCGAATTTCGATATGGTAGATGTCGCGTAGAATATATGTCCTTAATTCCTACATGAGATTAGCGACGTCGTTTTCTCCGTGACAGTAGACTTACCTAACCTTAGGTATACTACGTAGCTACTTCCGTCTAGGCCACTTACAGAAAAAAAGGGGAGAGGAGGAGAAGGAGGAGGAGGAGAAAGAAGTGGATAATGAATAACCCTTTCGAGGCCAATGGATCAGAGACCGCGCAAGGCTGCCACTAACCTATGCCACAATTTTACAGTCGAGCTGGAACTATAGGGGCCGACAAGTTATCCTGGTAGTATACGTCAGTTACGTATTTGTTCACCGACGTTATTTATACTTACTCACATACATACATAACCCCCAAGTAAAACAAGAAGAGCCGTTTCCGAATAACACCGCTTGGCTGACGGCAGCCCTAGGTATGCATACGGGGGTCTATTTCGATGATTACTCACATTCCTGTCCATACACACAGCTTTAATCGTTTTTCGGATATGGCCCCGTAGATTCGGGACACGCATGTTGTGCCGTGCTGTGTGTCCGTGACATACCTACCTACTCACCTACTATCTGTATCCCTGAGCTGATTCTGGCCTTACATATGCTGCGTGTGTACTTTCGTCCCTTTCCCATTGATTATTGAGCTAAAAGGAGAGGAGAAGTGACAGGGCTTTTTTTGCCGGACTATTTCGTTCCTTACCTATTTCACATGCACGTATACAGAGCAAACTAACAGCTCAACCTAACCTAACCTAACCTACCCATCATCAAGTTTTGCACAAAGACCCCGACAACGCAGTCGACAAGCCGCCATCTTGCTGCTTCTGCATACTTTAGACAGCCCGTACTATCTAGGGTCGGACCGAGCAGTAAGTGTAAGTATCGTGCATACATACAGTATGTACATACGTCAGAGCTAGGTAATCCCCGAAAGAAAGGGGGAGTGGGAACCCGTCCTGAAAGTTTAGATTTAGATATAGTAGCGGTGGCTTTGCCAGCTTCTAGCTCACTTTTGCTGCAACATGGTGTGCCCTCCATTAATATTAGCCAACACCCCCAGCTTGCCAACATTCCGGTCTGCATAATACCTGAGCCGAGCTCATCACGGTGACAAGGGGTTGTCGTGATACTGGTGGATTATGTAGTTTGGGATGCGTAGCTATGTAGGTAGGTAATCCTACACTACCTTATATTTTTCAGCCTGACATACATACACTACAGTAGTACTGCGATGCCCGGATCGACTGTGACGCTACGGCGAAGACCCAACCTACATGCATGTAGAGCAAGTTATCGGAACTCTTTCTCTTTAAACAGTACCTATTCGGTTGCTGGCCTTGGTCGAGAGGTGTATGTGTGTTTGTTTGTTTGTGTATGTATGCACCATAATATCCCGCAGTTACGTAACATGACCAGCATTAGGTGGCGAATTGTGATGGGATCGGGGTTGCCTTTCTTCTTCTGTACCAACAATATGTATGTCTCTGTATGTATGTATGTACGCATGTTAATCCGTCCCTCCATACTACACGGACAGAAACGAACCGAGCCAGTAGTTGACATACATTACCCGAAGCTCGTACCGGGAGGGAGGGGAGTAGTCCGGGGATCGTGCAGATAAATCGGGTCGTTAAGCTCTGAGGCCTTGGGTCGAACTACCTAGGTTAAGTTAGATGGGCACCAGGACTTTGTATCTTAGTAAAGTCACTGTCCGCTCCTTTTCATTGCGGTCTTTGTAAGCGCAAGCATTCCCCTACCTACCCAGACTGATAGAAGAGGCTGAATACTAACCGCCCCTAGAGCATTGTTGTCCCATATTTCAGTCGACGCCGGCTAGAGAAGCAAGGAGTATTCTACCTGTTTATCTCGAGTTTCCGTGATCATGGTAGAGACATGTGATCATGACGGTGTGTATGTGTATTCTCTTAGTTTGATAAGCTACTTTCTCAACTTTGGAAGCTAGCATATGTGTGGGAACTAAGTATATGTCATCATTGTGTCACTGGAACTACCTACCTAGCTATAGATAGGTTGTCATATAGAAATGAGAGAACAGACTGTAGGTGGGTAGGTTGGTAGCGTCGACACTATGCACCCACACATGTCTTCATCGTGAGAAAAAGGCAATTCGATCGACAGGCGTATAGAGGTCTACTAGATGTCAAAGGGCAAGTCCAGCATAGGTACGTCGCGATACCCGCAGAGCTTCAACATCCTGTCCCAACGCACACAGTGAATTTCAAACAAAGCGCGAACCCGCAAGAGGTATGTTATGAGGTATTGCGGCGAAAAGATAGACAGAAAATCTGCCGTTAGCTGCAAACAGGTTATTGTTTGTTTAGGACATGCGTTGCGCATGGCTTGTGGCCGGGATAGAGAGCGCTCTGAACCTACGCCAGTAGGTAGATAGATGTTGCCTCCGGTTTCGTCATTACGTGGAATTTGCCGTCACCGGCTTGAAGTCAGCCTCTAAATGTATGTGGGCTCCGAGGTTGAAACGCCCCGCCAAAGTCCACTTACTTTCACACCGTTAAACCCCAGCGTCGGTAATCAAGTATTGATGTGGATATGTGTGTATGTAAGTATGTACTGTACGGTGTAGTATTAAAAGAACTTACGAGGTTATTACACATGTGTTCTGTGTATGTGGTTTGATTCTGTGGCACTTGCTGATGTGAGGTAATAAACTTCAGGTGACTGATGTCACGTTTTTTCCGGGGTGATTTATCAGGGCCATGGCTTTTTCGCACAGAAATATGTCGCAATAACTGGAATGATGAGAATAGCAGAATATGTGCATCTTGGCTTAGTTTGTTTGCTCGCTTCGTTAAAAGCAGAGCAAGCGAAACCTGATTGACATCATGCTCGCCCCGAAAATCTAGAATCAATCCCCGTCCAGGCATTTACGGTTGTAGACAATACAGGGATTTGCAGGGCGTTGGATCACCACCATCCTACCATACCTAAAGTAGGTACAGATGTACAAGCGATACTATTCTCTTTATAGGAAAGTTGAGGCTCAACCTCTAGCTGCGAAACTATTTCATCATTGCCTTCCCAATTGTAACATTTATGTTGTACGTAGGACGTTTCATTCATACTAGGAAACAACATATATCACAAACTCCACCTCATCCCGCTTTTCTCTTGATAGCATTAGCGTCCTCTGCTTCGTGTGCCCGAGGTGACTGCCGTGTTACCTTAGTACGGTTCAAGATTAGGTATGTCTTTTCAAAATGCGGGAGAGGTTAACGTGTTGAATAAAGTGTTGATGCTAGAACATCTCGACGAGTTTGCGGATCTGACAACTTGCCAATTACGTAGTTTCCTCCATAGCTACCTTCACGTTCTAGGACATGTTGCCACGTGAAATCACCTTATGGAGTATGTCCACTACCCCTATTAGCTTCGCCTTCAATGATAGGTAGAGCTTTTCGGTAAGCTCGGCTAGTGGTAAAATCGATCAGGGGCAAATAGATCGACCCCCCTTAGCTCTGCAATCTCAAGAAGTAGGACCCGGTGATGTTTGATATTGATATCAATAATAGTGCAAAACAGTTCGAATCTCTGTACTGTGCTGCATATGAGATCATGTCTTCCTGTGATGCAATGGGTATGGGCGATAATTAACTAGACACAGATGTAGTCTTCCCTTGCTATCATCAGGTAGGCATGTGTCACTCCATCTGAGGCGGGAGAGCAGCTTAGAAGAAAGACTGTGAGAGAGGCAAGAACTTACGTAGCAGTACAGACCAAAGAGGTTCCCGACTATACATAGTAACGACCAACATACATGTCGGTATGTAATTAGATGTAGGTCGCCGCACATGGAGTCGTACATCCACACGATATGCTGTACTTCCGTTTGTTTGCTCTACGTTACCTACCCGTCGACGTCGCTAGCCGACAACAGTATACCGAAGATAGATGGTCCAATGGAGGAATATTATGCATGTGCCTGTGAGCTGTGAGCATCGGCGACTCGATATGCCGTACTAGTAGCTTGGCTTGCCTAGAAATAGCTACACGTGCGAAAACCTTCGTTCCGTATCTGATAGCGAGTTCGGTGGTTTGCATTATGATGTCATCTCCAAGCCAAGATCTGGTAACAGAGCTTCGAACAGTTTGCTTTCTTCTGGTTTTATTTTAACAGACACCTGTTGTAGTTTAAAGTGGGAGCAATTCATTTGAATGAATGCTGGTGATTGGGATCTAGAACAGATTCACCGACAATCTCCTGCAAGCAATAGAAAACAGTCTGTATGTTGTAGATCCGGAATTCGTATACTTCGTAGGTATGATACTAAACTTTGCCAACTGTTTCTACAGTTAACCTGGTTGCTAGGCAGGCATCACTTTCGGTTATGTGGTTGACGGACGTTGGCTCACTCCAGGGCTGACACTGGGAAAGAATGGCCAATGGGATGACATAATGCGATGACTTCAATTGTCTCACAAGATCTGCAGGGTCCTACCGCTTCCGGTTTAGGGTAGCACTCAAAAGATGAGGAGGCCCACACAAAAGTCGTCATCTGCATGCTGTCATTGGCGACAAGCCAGGAAACGGCTCCAACTCGATGTGCTCTAAAAAGGGGTCTGGGCAGAATCTGGAGTGTCTGGCCAGGATAGACCCACAAGGCGGGTCCCACTTCCAACATGGGTCCGGTTGTTGGATGCATCGTCATCCTTTGATCAGCTCAGCAGCGAAGGCACACTCGAGACTCTTTGTGGCAAAAGTTTGAAGGTCTGGTCGATCGATTCTGCCCCATTGGCCTGTGTGCCCACCATTTTACGCCATAATCCGCCGTCACCCAACTAAAACGGCATTGTCCAACGTCGATCTAGGGGAGAGGCACCCTTCCCTAGCCTACCTAGCACCGGGACTACGATATACATGCCTACCAGTATGCACACCTTAGAGCGGGTACCGTGTGCGAATGCGTTCTCTGAAACTGTCCTTGTCCAAGTTAACCTAGGCACGCTAGGCACCCAAGCTTGCAACCACCAAGGGAAACCTTGGAGTTTAGTCCCCCTTCTGCAGGCACATAAAAGCCGAATAGATGCCCTTTCAAAACCATGATCTTGAATCTCGGCAGTTAAGTCTAAATAACCACTACTAAGCTGAACTATTGAATTTCATATTCTTTGCGAGCAAGCTTTTTTGATCTCCCAGCCATCGCTTATTACCCAGCAGTAGCAAAAACTGGACGCTTGATATTCGCAACTCATCACAGAAACAAACAATCTACTACAATCTTCAAACACCACACCCCCGCACATCTTGGAAAATGTCGCCTCAAAGTGCATATACCATCACCATGCCATCTAACATGTCACCACCCAACGACCTCGCCAGCTACTCCCGGTCTATGCACCTACACACGAAGCGGCAGATGGAGGCGGCTAACATGCCGACGCGTCGGAACGGACGCTCTCAGAACGACTCGCACGTCTCCGTCATGATGAACGGCACAACGGCGGCGACGGCGGGGCGAGGATCGTCGAGTTCAGCGGGTTCAAGAGCTACCATGAACGGATCACATGAATATCACGACTAAAGGGAAGGACCGACCTTCACACATCACACACATCACACACAACACACCACTTACTTGCATACTTTACCTACTCTACACTCGAAGTAAAGTCCGGGGTGTCTAAAGACATTTGTCATCACCGGACTTAGACCACTACCTACCTCCACAAGCTCCGAATACACACGAATCTCAATTTGCGTACACGAATAAAATTGGGGTTTCATCTAGCGAGGCGTTTTTTGTTGAGGGAGATCCGGCTTTGGTTTGATTTTTTTTCAACTGTCCATATTTTGGCAACATTCTTGGCGGGGATGGCGGCGGAAGATTTACAGGCAACATACATCATAGGAATTTGGAGTTGGCAAGGCACAAGGCAATATCGCCTTTGTTTAAGCAGTGTGCGCGTCAGGAAGGATGTCATATGCCAACTAGTATGGTTTGGCGTACCATGTCCCGACCGAACGAGATAAAACGACAACGAAATGGCATGAAACGCAACGTACATATTAATACCTAGCTTTTATTTAGCTTAGGTACATGAGAATATGACTTGATGGCAAAATTAACCACCACTCATCTATCTCACTTATTATGTCATCTCACCTGTAGTTAAGTCGTGATTGTCACAGTGTTGTACTGTAAGGTCTTAAGCAGCTTACATGCTCGGAACATTGACATTGACTGATCTTTCTAATCACGGACAGGTCGTAAGTGTTGAAAAGAGCCCATGTGATTTCGTACATGGTGTGCCGTTATGCTCAACCGGAGTTTTCCTCAAATTATTTCAGGAGTATCCATATGCTTAATGTCATTATCAACAACCCAAGGTAACGCCTAATCCTCTTATTCGCTATGCCCGGTCGAAATCGAAATTAAACGGTCTTTAAACCAGTGACGGTTTCTTCTTGATGCCCAACAAGGCCGCATGATCTTTCTTCTTCTTAACTACACGCTTGAACGACGGTGGCGGCATATCCCCTGACGTCGTCCCCTTGGCTGGAGTCGACGAATCCGACTTGGGCGTTCCGCCGTTGTTCGGCTCCGGGGTCGCTGCTGCTGATGACGAGGTGGTGCTCGTGGGTTCTTCCTCGATAATCTCCTCAGTGATCATGGCATCCAGCCGCTTTGCGGCTTCAAACGCACGTCTCGCCGCCTCTGCATCTTCCTTTTCTTGGCGCTCGGCTTCCGTGTCTACGGGCGCGGCGACGCCGAACTCGAGACCGTCTCGGTCGGCGGCCCGCTCGACACGCGCATTGCGCGTCCGGATCTCATCTAGTGCGTCGGCGACAGCCATCTCTCGCTTTGCGTCAACTGTCTTGGTCTCGAGCTCCGCCATGGCGTCGCGCTCCTCCTCCTCCTTCTCCAGTCTGTCGAGCCGCTCCTCGTCGGTCTCCTCTCTTCCTACCCGCCATGGCTCGGTATTCCGCTTGGCGCCACGCTCACAGGCGTAGTCATTGTTCTTCGGATCTGTTTTGAAGCAGATCTCGCCCGAACATCTCGTACACTATAGATATTGGTAAGAATCTAGCAGAGTTCGATGCACATGAACGGGGCATTTGACACGTGATCATAATCATAACCACCACCGTGTACAACCCGTATTATTGTGCCCTTCAGGAACTTCATAAAATCCCAACAGATAAAGGTCGAGATATGAAAGTACTCACCTTGATGTAGAAACGAAAAATCTGGATTCCTAGATATTTCTCGTCCGGGGGCGTCTCTTTCCGAGCACTGAGCTGTTAGCCAAAATTCATCAGACCAGCTCCGAAATATGGCGGGGGGATGTCTGGAATTAACATACTTGAACTTCCGTCCTCTGTAAATATATTCGCCACATTTGAGACACTTCATAGAACTGTTGTAATGTTAGCGACCTGATAATATGCGCATAATAAAATGCCCGGAGCGACTTACAATGGTGCCATCAACCGGACAGTTTGAACCTTCGGGCCAGTGCTCTTAGGTTGGCGAACCCTTTGACATCAGAAAGTTAGCGGCGATTCTGAGTACAACAAGGGAGTGAAGGAAGCTATAACATACCGTTGGATCGCACTAGGATCGACTTTGTGAACGGTTAGTGTTTAGTCTCCAGCAAGCCCCAGAAATACCGGAGAGTGTGTGAAGAGCTGCTTGGATATGCTGATAGCAAGCTCAAGATTATGGCCATATATGATGACCATTCTAAATTAACCAAGATATAGTATTAGTACTCACAATCCGGAGGGTAGTATTTAGTCCTGCGTGATGGTTAGTGAAAGAAAAAAGCATATTGGGACGTCGGCGATAACTCACAAGACTTTGCGCTCAGACATGGTGGTCGAAGTTCGATGTTTTGACGCGGGGCGATTTCACTTAATGTAGTGTGACAATCGTAGCGGTGTCGCAAATCTTGTAATAGAATCCCAGGGTTTTCGATATCGAAATGCGTGATAATACGAAGAGAAGATACTGCTGCACCTTTCGTAGATGGAATCTGAGGTTCGCCAAACACTGGTGAGGCGGAAGCCTGTTGGGAGAGTTGTGGCGCAGAAGGCACAGATGGCCTGCCAGGATGGAAAGGTTAAATGGAAGGCGCGTGGCGCACAATGTCACGTGCTTTGGATTCAGCCTCAATTTCCCTGGCACGGTAAGTACAGCACCTCCCCCTGCGGCTCTAGGGTTAACGCTCTTTTGATGTCATTCAATGTATATTTAGGTACTTCATAGCGCCACCAATGATGTTTGCCAAGGAAGATGGATACAACCTCAATACCGGATATCTACTGTTTTACGCGGATGTTTGCACACACCATTATTATGAACATGTGTCCGAGATAGCTTATAAAGGAACAGAATAAAGGATGAGAAAATTGAGTCTGAGAACTCGACAATTACACTAAACAGGCTCAATGATAGTCTGCGACTCTACAAGTTCGATGTCAATGAAACCAGCTTTCACTTCACTATATTTTGGGACATATGACAAATATGATCACATCATTACCACTATACTCACTTGGTCACAGGATCCTACTAGCATCTCGTTGAGGTAAAATTAGCATCATTCCTTGGACACCTTTGTTAAAGATGCTACGTAAATACATGCATCTAGTTCCAAGCTGCAAGGACCTAAGGCTCACCCATTTATCAATGCTCCTTGATTCCTACCTCGAGCATCTCTGCAAGTATGTCCCATTTGCTGGCAGCTTCGCTACCGCTGGCTCTGGCGACACCTCTTAGACCACCACAGATGAACTTTAGGTGCCTGTCGAAATTAGTCTGGATTTCCCCTAGCTCTTGAGGAAAATCTATTCTTGCGTCCTGGGTCATCGCGCCCCTGTCCTGTTCAGACAGGAATGATTCGTCTTCTTCTTCACTGGTCTTCATGTGTCTTTTAGGGCCAGCCTCTTTGTGTCCATCCCCTCTTTCGCATTGAATCCTACGAGCATCTTGGAGCCTAATTGCCAAATCAAAAACATCCAGGATAGCTTGACGGATCGGATCGAGTTTTCCTCCGAGGCAGGCCTCGTCCCGCATTCTTTTCGTAAATATAGAATGCGATGTAAGGATCTGGTCTATGTCTTCATCGTGTTGTATTTTTTCTCGGAAACCGCTCACCAAGGGCCCAAGCACGAGTGTGCTAAGGTATGATTGCAGGCTGTTGCAGAACCAGAGTAGTTTCAAGCGTAGTCTGTAATACATCTCTTGCTCAACAGTGGTATGACCTAAGCCATCTGCTATGAGGCGGTACTTCATCAACACTTTACTAGCTCGTCGTAATTGGAGGAGGAACGTAAAAACTAGTTGGTAGTTTTCGAGACTATCGTCTGATAACACGATCCGTGATAACCATGGTAGCTGATATGAGATGAGGATGGATGGCAGCCCTTGGTGAACAGTTCGCCGAACATCACTCACATCGGGAAACGAGCTGTCTCGTGATATGCTAACATTGAGGCGGTGCGGCTCAATGAGACCTTCGAACGCTTCGCGAGCGATCTCTGTAAGATTGAACCGGTCATGCCAGGAGGCGTTGAGAAGATCGATGTTATTGAAGAGGGCATTGCTAAAGTGGTCAGAACGCGAGCCGTCGCACATCAGGTAAAGGTGCTGGAGAACGTCTAATTCGGCAGTGAGTTTGGAATTCTCGAATAGTGTCCGCTTTAGCGTCGCGGAAGCTGCATGGTGCTTGCTCTGCATCCACTGATCAAACATATCTCTGAATACTTCAGGGAAAGGCATAAGGTCAGAAATAGCACCGAAATCCACTTGTGTCGCGGACTCTGGTTGCTTCTGATTCGTTGTGTAATGCTTTCCCAGCATTTTGAGAACAACTATGCTCTTACCCGTCGTGAAAATCCTGGACGCGGCGGCTTGTAGAAAACGCGGCGCGAATAAGTCGCCTCCAAAAGTCATTTTCAGCGTGAACTGATCAGTCCAGATCCTGGACCAGGGGACTTTGACTGGCGAACTGGATATGAAAAATGATTCATCATTATCAATCAGTTCGCCGTTGTCCATCCAGCGACGAATGGGGCGCAGATACACTGCGAAACATTCGAAGAAAAGCTCGCCAATGAAGCGGTAGGCACTATCGTCGCCTCCTAACTGAAGTATGCAGGCGGAGTCGTACAGCAGTTCTAGATGGCGAAATGGTTGAGGATCCTTTGATTTGTCAAGCTGCACGACGATATCCGCAAGGCATCTTAAAGGATGGAGATGAGGCTCGAGGTCGTTAAATAGCTTTAAAACACTAACGATAACATCTTGATTCAGAGTGACAAGGCGAGCTTGTAAAAGGGCCAGGTTTTCATTGAAGGTCATCAAGCGTTTCTCTATAGCCTCTTGGAACTTTTGTAGAAGAGGAACCCCTTGTTCACGCTCGACATACCGGCGTAGAAGGGTTAATTTTTGGCCGGCGTTTCTTGCAGAGATAAGAATTGACTCAGAGGTTTGCCATGACACATGTGCAACTTGTATATCACGCGAAGGCTCTCCCTGGCCGCCGAATAGGTTGTTTGGAACACCAGCTAGCATGAAGAGTATTTCTCGAACAAGCTGAATTTCGGTGATAATGACTCTCTGAGCTGGGCCCTGGGCAGCTATGCGGCCTCTCCTCCAGGTTTGACCATCACGAATGTCTTCGAGTTTTGAGTCGCCCTCTACAGTATCAACATAATCAGTAGGTTGCTTACGGTATCGGGCTTCGATACTGGATGACGACGTATTTTCAGACTGTGCGGATACGTTAGAGTCGTGGTCCGCGTAGCTATCATCGGAGCTGTAACCACTAAAATCGACATTTTGCCAGAGCTCCCGGTCTTCGCTCCAGCCGTCTTCTCTGGCAATATCACGCCATTTTAGCTCTGGCGCTTGATCTTTCTCAGGTTCTTTCAGCAGTTCAAGGTCACTAAGTTTAGCTTTCTGAACTGGTTGATCTGCTAGCTGCAACAAGAGATGAAGAATATCGGGCGTCCATTTGTTTGAACACTGCGCAAGGGCGTCCAGGCGGTCTCTTAATGCATCAGCAAGCCCTTCGCGATTGAGAACGCGGAATCGCTCTTCATAACCATCAAGAGCTGCATAAACCTCAAATTGATTTGTTCTTAGGAAATTGTGATACCGAAGCTTTCTGAGACTTGATTCTCTCAAGACGTCCAAGCGGTTAGCATCGATCTGGCATCATGACATGTTGTTAGTTAACCGTCTCAACAACTTGTCTAAGTTGGCGTATTAATGGTAAAGCTTACCTTGGTTGTAGAGGATGCGATAACTTCGATAAGCTCATCCGTTAAGCTACCTAACTTGGCGGCAAAAGCCATGTCGTGTATTCTTTTGCTCTAATATCTCTACCCTTGACATCTCGCGTTTACGCTTATCAAATTACGCAGCTGAGATGCAAACCACAGCCTGGGTTTACTATTATTAACGCATAACTGTGAGTGTGGAATGGTGGTAGTAGTAGAGCGATGATATTAAGACGCGTTAATGCCCATTACCTGTCGTATGCAGGCGCGTCTTTGGGGACAAATGCGTGGAGAAAGTACCTTACCATCTAGCGGCCGTGCTGTACTAGTACAGTGGGAATTATGGAAACCTATAATATGCACTGTTTTTTTTTTACCGTGCATGGGTGGCACCCCCTTTCTATGCATCCTTTTTACCGTTTCTATAGGCACACGTAGAGGCAGGCTTCGCCTAGAATGTACACCATGTACACTTAGATAGAGATATCGCAATAGGTAGGTACAACCCAAGTAAAAAAGCCGCCAAAAGATTCACGTATTCATTACATCCTGGACGAATTCATTCAGATCTTCGCCATAATTTCTCCTATCGCATTCTATTCTACGTACGCTCCAACGTCGCCTTAGTCTTTTCATTGTTGGCTTTTCCCTCAGTAATCTTTTTCAACGCTTGCTTTTCCAGCCCACAGACATACTTTAATACCTAAAAGGGATTTAAGTTTTGGCTATCCGAGTTCTCCGTTTCCCCAGCGCGCAGCAACCAATTTCATGTATGCTGCCAGGTCATAGCAGTATACGATGGCCATAGCAAGGCCAGTCCGCGCCTTAGGGCTTGCCGCCGTATTTGTTCTAATATTTTGCTTTTACACCATATCCCGACCAAGCAGCGGCCCTCACGACCTCGAAAGCCTAAAAACTAAGGCTGATTTCCATGGCACGATTGAGCGGGATCCCAATCTGGACCGTAAGCAGGGCCTGTCCGCTTGCATTCGACTGCTTTTCACTGTAACTGATATGTGATGGGAATAGCTACGGGCGAACCTGCAGGCAAGCTAGTACGAACATCCGATGCCTACGCGCCAGGCAAAGCCGGTACCGCCCGAATTGCCGCCACACTTTTAGCACTTGTTCGGAATGAAGAGCTTAATGGAATGCTTCAGTCGATGGAAGACTTGGAACGAACGTGGAACCACAAGTTTAACTACCCCTGGACCTTTTTTAATGACGTTCCCTTTACCGAGGAATTCAAGCGCAAGACAAGCGCCGCAACAAATGCAGAGTGCAGATATGGTACGTCAGCGGACATGGGCAGAAATCGGATGAAAGCTGCTAATACGTGCCTTGTAGAGGTGATCCCCAAAGAGCATTGGGAGAAACCATCGTGGATCAACGATGATCTCTTCGCCGAATCCGTTAAGATACTCGAGGAGAACGACATCCAGTATGCCAGTATGCTCTCATACCACCAGATGTGTCGCTGGAATAGTGGTCTCTTTTACAAACACCCTGCCCTTGCCGACATACAGTACTATTGGCGAGTCGAGCCTAAAGTCCATTTCTTCTGTGATGTCGACTACGATGTCTTTCGGTACATGCAGGACCACAACAAGACCTACGGTTTTACCATTACCCTATACGATGCCCCCAAATCGATACCCTCACTATGGCCCGAGACGTCCAAGTTCATTTCGGAACATCCTGAATATCTTCATGAGAATCGTGCAGAGGAGTGGCTCACAGACAGGATACGTCGACCTGTTCACAACGAGATGGCCAACGGGTATTCGACCTGCCATTTCTGGACGAATTTCGAAATAGCCGATATGAACTTCTGGCGAAGCCAGGTTTACGAGGACTACTTTAATCATCTGGACCGAGCGGGTGGATTCTTCTACGAGCGTTGGGGCGATGCACCCGTACATAGCATTGCCCTAGGGCTATTTGAGGATAAGAACAAGATCCACTGGTAAGTTGGATGTACGGTGATTCAATGCTTATAGCGGTTACTAACAAAGATTGAACGCAGGTTCCGAGATATTGGATATCAGCACATCCCCTTCTTTAACTGCCCCAACTCCCCCAAGTGCAGAGGCTGCGAGACCGGGCGGCTTACAGACGGTGAAAAGTGGTTGAACAAGGAAGACTGCCGTCCTAATTGGTTCAAGTATGCGCACATGGACTAAGTATTCGCATGTTTTAGGATATCCTCAAGCATATCTAGCTAGCAGCGCACCAAGCTGCATAATTGGTAACGGATGTATGAGGGTAGCTAAGGTGGTATCAGATTTCTTTATGGCGCATAGAAAGGGGCGTTTCGGTAGAGAGTCAAGGCACGGCAGTAATTCCCTGTACAACCCTGTCAACAGTCTTCGCTTGCAAACGATTCAAGTCATCCCAATAAAGCTTTGTACAATTTGCTAAAGTAGCCTGCCTTTCTTCGCATGACCGGTTATATGTTTGCAGCACGCCTATCATGCCTTCTCTTTCCTGCTAGTTGTAGCCGTAGACTGTGACGACGCCGGACGTACCACTAGCACAGAACTGATCTCCAAAACCGCCCTCTCTCCATGCCAAGCAACTGACGACATAAGCGCGTTCCTTCTCCTTACCATCCTTACCGATGGCCTTCTTTTTAGGTTCCGAGCCGGCCGGGCCCCATGGTACGCGTATCGTAGCCTTCAACTCACCCGTCACAACATCCCAAGCCCATATTCTCCCCTCGGCGTGTTGCCCGGGTGACCCGGTCATTTCGTCGCCGACGAGAACGTACTGCTCCTTGCCGCCTAAAATGGATTGCACACGAAGATCCTCATTCTTCCACCCGGCGTCTGCATAAGTCTTGAGACACCCACCTGACTCACGGTCCATAAGCCGTAGCTTGCTGTCGAGCCCACCGACGAGGATAGCCTTCCCATCCTTGGTCAAGGATAAGCTAGTTACGCTTGGGCCGATAACATCCGTAACGCACCGGCCGGCACGCACATCGTAAGTGCGGATGCGTCCGTCCACACTTCCAGCTACGATCTCGGGGCCGTGGACAGCGAGGGCGGTGACGGAGTCCTTGGCCTCGCTGAGCACCTGCACCGGTTTGGGGGCGCCGCTACGCACATCCCAGATACGCACGCTCGTGTCCAGACCGCCGCTAATCAGCAGGGAGTCGTCATCGCCGGCAAAGCAGACGCTGTTGATGCGAGCGCTGTGGCCCTGAGCGCTGCCGCCGCCGAAGCGACGCAGAGTCTGCGCGGTCGCCACGTCCCATAGGAAGACAGAGCGGTCGCCACCAGCAGATGCGAAGCGCGCGTTGTCGGCGGACACGCTCAGCGAAAGGACTTCGTACCCGTGTGCTGAGTAAGTCTGGATCAGCCGGCCCTCGGGTACGGCCGAAGAATCTGTGCCACTGCTGCTCTTCTTGGAGAGGTGAGACGAGGCTGGGTGGATGCTTGTGCTGGGCTGGGGATTGTAGAGCCTGACGGAGCGGTCTGAGGACCCGGCTAATATGTAAATCCCAGGAGATGCGGAGTACGCGAGTGCGTGAACGGGGCCTACGAAAGTGGTATTATTATTAGTTATACGTCAAGATGGTGGTTTGTACGCACACGGGCAAACAAAGCGGCGTCCTCACCATTTGACCCCAGTAGGTATGCTATGGGCTTATGAGGAAAGGCCATCTTTTAGGCATGCCACAGATCTCCATGACATGGCAACCTCAAAGCGAATTCATGGAACCCCGGCTGTGGTTGGTGACAACTTGATGCTGTCTAATTTCATATGCTGGGTATCTGTTGGTCACCATATCATGGTGTTTTCGGGAACACACTGTGCAGTATCAACATTCTTTTTATCATCCAAGGTTACCTTTAACACGCCTAATCTAGAGGCTAGAGCATGGTACAGAACCAGCCTGTTAGGTGGTGTTACCAGACAATACAGTACAACCTAGTGTTCCCCGCCAAGGAAGCTTGGCATGTAAGGGCCTGGACTGCCTACCCGTGGCCCAGTATCACGGCACAGCGTCGTACCTGCCCTCGTTCTTTCTAAGATGGCGTTTTAGAGTTTCTAAGCCACCGAACATCCCGCGCTACTAATTCCAGCTCATTTCTTCAGACCTTCGATTTGTGTCCAATCTGACCAGAAACCCCATCTAGCCCCAGAAAAACCATATTGTGTTGTCCATGATCAAATTTTAGATTTACTATTATTGTTGCAGTGTCATTTTAATGGTTATTAGACGGGGAACATAATTATTATGTGCCTTAAACTAGTAACCAGCAATGTAACCCAGTAACCCAATGTCCTGTAGGTACATTTGATATGAGCAAGATATGTTCCGAGGAGAAGCCCGCTGACCTTCTTAACTTGAGGTTGTTTGCAGCAAGTACCTGCGCTAGGTATGTACGTTAACCCATGCCTATGTGACTATAGTAGTGATTTCCACTGTACAGATGTACAACATTATTAGTATCTCTTAGCTCAAGGTAGGTCGATCGTCAGATTCGACGACGGGCTTCTATCGATCGGATGGGGAATAGGAATGCCCAGCCTTAGCAATCTAGGTACCAACCGTTAACTCGATACCCTGCATGTTGACTCACCAAAAAAGCAACTCGATAGGCCAATAGCTGGGACGGCGTTTGTGTTTGCTGCAGGACTTGACATGCATAAAGCCTGGGTTTTGTATTATTATTATTCTGCAGCTTTCAGCCGAAATGGTCTGGTTGGAATCTTTGGGGCTGGGAACTTTTGGTGGAAACTGTTGGTTCAGCTTTTGAACGTCCTACCCAGCTGTGCTTTAAGCTCGTAACAGTCCTCATCTTCTCCTTGCTACAATGAGTTGCTCTAGCTTCTTCGTCTTGCTCACACCAACATGAACCACACGGGATAGTCAGTCACGTAGGATCGATCGTTTATCGCCAGCTCTCACGTACTTTTCCAGGCCGGATCGGCGCTGTACAGTCTGCATCTGCACTCAATGGACTATTTATGTTGCTGCTTTGCTCGCCGCAAACCTTCTAACCCCTCATCTAATTATCTCACCACTAGCCAGTCAATCAGACTTGGCTCTTCGCAACCAGCCCAGGGCGGCGGCGACGCAGATATTAAGACGCTGACAGATCTACGCCAGAAATGCGGAGATAATACCCTGTCAACGGCGGAAGCCCGAGCGCTTCTTGATGCGTCCGGCAAGTTCAACGAACCTTTGACGCCACGCGAGATAGAGGAGCTACACCGGATCTTCTCACCACCCTCCCAAGTTGACAGGACGGCCGGGTCGTCGTCTCCCGAGCCCACAAGACCACCACGTACACCTACAAATCAGATGATGCCAGCATCGCAGGAACAGAGCGACCTATTCTGTTTGCCTGCTGAAGTAAGAGCCCAAATATGGCGATACGCTATTGGCGGCCGCAAAATATACTTGGCGGTGAAGCAAGGCAAGTTAGTACAGCAGGGGAACATGCAGCGGCCATACTGGCGGCACATCAATGGGCTCTTGAGTATCCCGCTAATATGCCGCAAATCGTGAGTTGAGCATTTACTTCATATACCTGTCATTCCGGTGTGGTATAGGTCTAGGAGCCGTAGTTACTGATGAGCATACTGCCTCGTTTGTGAGCAGATATCTGGAGTCCATCAATTTCCTTTATTCTGAGAATACATTTGGCTTCGGCTTCGGGTCGGTCGGTAGCAGCAAAGATTTCTTCACGCAAGCAGATACCCTTCTGCTACCCCAGTGCACCGCCGCCATTACCAGCCTCGAAGTGGGTTTCCACCTCAGCGGAGGCTACTCTCAGTACTACGACAGCCATCCTCAAGCCTGGGACCTCTCGCTCGAGGTGGCGGCACCCGAACCCCTGAGCAACTGGATTTCCGTCTTCAAAGCACTGGCGCAGATGAAGCAGCTGACGAGCCTCGTTGTCGTTGTCTGGGCATCCGGGGACCGGCGGCAAGAATTCAATGCACGTGAACCGGAATTGATGGACATACCTACGAGAATGACGGGATTGAAAAGGTTTGAAGTCTGGTTGCCTTGGGATGAGGACGACGAGGAGGAGGATACTCCGTCACAACACGCCGACAAGAGAGCGAGGCCGTATGTCGTAAGAAGAGAATACGAAAATAGGGATAGATTTGGGGTCAGTGTACCCAATTGGAGGGGGTAGATGGTACAGACCAAGAGTTGGCGTTTAGCCCGGCTTGTTATTTTCGCCTTGACGGATTTTAAAGGTAAAGCTACAGGATCAAGATGCGTTGGTTAAAAGTGCTGGCATAAGCATGAAATTTGCACAGTGATATTGTTTACCTGTATCTGTAGACGTAGTTCAGGTCTACCATGTAGATCTTGAGGCTGTGGGCTAACCTTAGATGATATACTAACCTCGATGATGTACACATACCAGGGTAGGTAGGTAATATTATCCAACAAAGCTCGAAGAGCATATGCGTATTATATGCATATCTTATCGGCGATATGATTGTCTCCCATCATACAGATATTTCTCGACCAATTGGAGCGGCGTCGCATCACAATACGCTCTAGCGATATATACGGTTAAGCAGATATAAATTAGATACGCTGATTAACGCGTATCATTCTCCATCATCCCAGAATTTTTTTGGATATCCGCTCAAGCTTCGCCTTTGTTAGCGTTAACGCTTCCTACGAGTAGCTGGGCATTTTCATTTTCTCTGAAGCGTATAATCTTCTTTGCGATGCTCCAATTGGGTCGCCGCAGACTCTGCCGTCTCCCCAGCTCCTATATCTGCGCATCATGTCTGGCAACATCTCGTTCGCCTTCAATCCTCTCCCAACGAATTGTTGCTACGAGCCGCCATAACCGACTTTTCAGCACTACAATATCTCATCGCGATGATGCGACGCCTAGTGTACTAAGTACGACGGATAACACGCCAGACAAGAAGACGGAAACAAAACCTGTCGAGAAGACAGAGAACAATGCACAGCCTAAACAGAAAGTGAATCTAAGAGTGATAAACAGAGCAAAGGCGAAGGCAAAAGGGAAAGGGAAAGGTACACGGAAAGCAAAAGGAAAACCGAACAGGGAAGCGAAAGAGAAGACGGGCCCGACAGAGTCAGCAACAACTAATAAGCCTCCACCAACTGATACCCCCAGTGATGATGCCCAGCGCCATCTGAATGTCCTCCAGGGGGCACTTCAAGCTTTAAAGAATGTCCTTGATAAGCAAGGTGTCGACGTGTCACAAATACCAGACTTGCATCCGAAATCGAGTAGTCCTCAGAAGGCTCCTACTGGCCCGCCAAAGACCAAAGACGAATGCAGACCAGCCACCCACAAGCGAAAGCCAAAGCCGAAGCCAAAAAAACAAAATAAAAAGCCTACGGCTGATGCGACAGAACCCGATAGCTCAACTCAAGCGCCCGTGTCGGAGACGAAAAGCGAACCTTCTACTACAAAATCTAAGAATGAGGCATTCCGCAAAGTGCCCACGACAGATCCACATCCAAAACCGCCAGGATCAAAGTTGCAAGCGAAACCGGTGAAAGCTAAAGGGTTAAAGCCGGTGCCGGGATCAGCACCACAAACGAAGCAACATGCTCTGGGCTTAGGTGTCCCATTTAGCGCGATGATGAATCAAAAGAAGCCAGCGCCAGCGGATGCTGCTGTTGCCCCTAATAAATTCCATCCTAAGGATTTATCGCTTTGCCCTATTGAGACCGTCCAGCCGGCGGTCCCACCACTTTCATATGGCTTAGAGAGGGTTCTGTTCAACCCCGGCGTTTACCAGCTCCAAGATCCTCGCACTCGCGTCTTCAACTTCGACCCCTATCTGTCGGAGATCATGCCTATCAGCGAGTTTGACTTTAATGCTTTAAAGGCATACGTGACTTCATCGAAAGATAATACGTTGATTTCAATCGCAAAACAACACGGGAAGAAGTACACGGGGTCAACATCCAGCATGACCGCGATGCTGGCCCACTTCCACTTCCTCCTTTCTGCGTGGCGCACCATAAACGTCTCAACGCTGTCCAGATCATTCATTCCTGACTCAATGAAGTTCACCAGGATCACCAGAGCGCCTGCCGCGGCCTTTTTGCACTGGAAGGATGGTACATACGCCATCGATGCTGACAAAGAGTACGACACAGCGAATATCCTTAGTATGCTGGGTAAGTCGATGGAGAAGCTCCTGACCCTCTCTAAGGACGATTTCGAAAGATATCGGCATGGAAACTCGGATCAAATCTCGGAAGAGGAGAGGAACGCCGAAGAAGCCTTTCACTACACCGCTTTTCAGGATTTCATGATGCGATCCCAGCTTGACGCACATGATCCGAGGCTGCCAGGAACCGGCATGTTTGACCTTAAGACTCGTGCCGTTATCTCTATTCGTATGGATGCGAAAGAGTATCAGAAGGGCCTCGGCTACGAGATTCGGAAACGATTTGGCCCATGGGATTCCTTTGAACGAGAATATTATGACATGATTCGATCCGCGTTCCTCAAGTACTCGCTTCAAGTACGCATGGGCCGAATGGACGGCATCTTTGTCGCATTCCACAATACCGAACGAATCTTTGGATTCCATTACATTCCTATAAGCGAAATGGATCTTGCCCTCCATGGGACCGAAGATACGCGCTTGGGCGATGAAGAGTTCAAGGCCAGTCTGAAGCTCATGAATGAACTGTTCGACCGTGCCACCCAAAGATTCCCTGGGAAATCCTTGCGCATACACTTTGAAACCAGGGACGCCACGGAAACACCGTTTATGTATTTCTTCGCGGTACCCGCACAACCGGAGGAGATAGAGGCAGTACAGAACGCCGGAAAGGCTTCCATAGAGGCTTTTGAGAGAAGCGTCCTGGGTCTAGTTAAAAATGAGCCCGAAAATGAAGCAGAACAGTCGACTGGAGCCGATAGCCCGGATGAAGTCACGCCCGACGGCGTTGACAGGACACCCGCTCAAGACATGGATACCACGTGGCAGGAAGCCCGCCAGATGGTTGAGGAGGCTATGGATGACGACGAGATCGGCCTCGGAATGGTGCGAGAAGCCATTGGTGACGCGCTAGAGGAGAGTGGCATCCTTCGTGCTAGATCTGCCGCCGAATCGCGCGAGTACGTCGATGCACTCATCCAGACTATTACGGGACGTGCACCATCTTCAGAAGATACGTCAGCCGCTGCTCCAAAGAATGAGGAGATTGTGGATGAAGCTGAAGATGAAGAAGAAATCAGCGAGCAGAGCAGCCACGAGCCAGAACAAAGCTCTTCCCCATCATCGGAGTCGCAGACGGCTTCCGAAACTAGCCATCCGGTTGAGGGCGAGCCAGTTGCACAAGAAGTAGAAACAAGCTCCGCAGATACACCTATAAAACAGGAGGAGGCTGAAGGTATCGCCCCGGTCGAGAAAGCTGATGACAGTGAGGCCGGCTCGATCAATGTAGAAGAATCGCCGACTCCTCCGAACGGTGCCACTGAGGTCATTCAGCCAACAGTGGAAATCACCGAGACCGTGGCAACCAATGACAAGAAGGAGGAATTGATAACAGACAAGGAAGCCGAACAAAATACAATATCTGAGTCTCCTGCCAGCGAATCACTCACAGTGGAAGAGGAGCCCGAGGAACCTGAGAGCGATGAAGAACCAGGTGACATAGAAGATGCTGAGGCAAGGGATGCCGGGGAGGACTTAGGAGCCTCAAGCTTAGACCCTCTCAAAAAACTCATAATGCGCACGGCCAAGAGGATAGACGAAGGTGTGGATGCTGATAGCGTCCAGGATGACGCGTCGAAAGTAAAAGCGTTCGAACGTATCCTTAGCAAGCTTATGTCTCAGTCCGGAACGCAACAGGCTGAGGGTATAGTGGATAGCGGTGCAACAGATTCGGATGCCTCCTTGGAAGCTGCACAACTTGATGATGCTGTCGCCTCCGAAGTCGAGTCCGGTGTAGCGGCTGCTGCTTCAGAAGCCGAAGGCCAAGCTCCTGCCAAGGCCGATTCTCAGCCTAGTAAAGGGAAGAAGACGAAAAAGAAGGGCAAGAAGGAGCCGGATGTGGTCGATCCTAACATGTTCGCCGCAGTTTTGACAATCAAAAACAAAGTCGATAACTCGTACGTAGTCAGACCTGAGGATTACGCAACGGGGAAGTGGACGGTCGAATACGAGATACAAGAAATTACTGGAAAGCGTGCAGCAACTATCTATGCGCAAATTAAAGAGCGCCGCAAGAAGGCCTTGCATGACGATGGGACGAAAGATGACCAGTGGCACAAGATGTTTGCGGGCGGCTTGAAGGCAGCCACCAAAAGAGGTCGGAAATTCCGAGAACGAGAGCAAAGGGAAACGGAGGGGAAGCCCCTGTATATGGTGGGCGCTGAAGGTGGACTGGAGCGGGCAGATGTCTTTCGCACGCAGCCGAAACAGTTAGTAGAACTGCGGGACGAGAACGAGGATGCCGATGAACCTGAGGATGCCGATAAACCTGAGGATGCCGGTAAACTTGAGGATGCTAGTACACCTGAGGGGGGTGATACCGCGTCACGAGATTAGAAGGGGATGTTTTATCAGTTGGCGATGTCCAATGCTGAGTCTCCTAGAGAAACTCGGCATTTCAACTGTTTTTCATTGGAAATTCCATGGCTCTCTCGGTGAGCTCTGCGGGAATTTCTTAGAAGTCACACTTCTCTGTACACAAAAACAGATCACGATATTTACTTGTACCTATAAGCGACTTGAGGGGCGACCGTGTACGGTTGGTTATGTATAAGTACAACAAAAAGGGGCTCACGGTAACTAGGATTCTGTAATCATATGTAATATTAGAAGCTTGCAAGCATATATATATCCTGTCACATCCAGTCAGCTCAAACCCACGCTACATTATCTCTTGGTAGATATTGGCTTGGTATTGATGATGTTACTTTATATCAACTAGTAGTCTAGGATGCAGAAACGTGACAACGTACGCGTAAAGGCGAGTATATATATATGTCTGTTGTCGGAACGTGATTAGCAAGGCGACCCCTTTTCATTGCACTTTCAGGTTATGAATAGGTACTCGGGTATCCCGTACAGTTTGATTATAACCCTTTCAAAAACGATGAGGCTAGAACGGCAGACAGACATGACGTCTATGTCCGCGAGATACTTTATCTAGAATTGCCTAGATCAGGCTAGGCATGTATTGCATAGCATAGCATAGCATAGCATCGCATTGCATCGCAGGGACGGGCATCAATCACCATGAGGCAGCAACATCTCACAACACCGACATCTCACTCACGCCCCCTGATTTAAAATCTCGCCTAATCTATCCCTCCGAATCCGAATCTGAATCCGACGACCGAGCAAGCTCAACAACGAGATCAAGCCTCAACTCCAACATCTCCATGTTCATCTTCATGCCCACCTCTACAGCGGGTTCTGTCTTGTCATCATCATCATTCAAGCTTAACCCACGAGCGGAATCACGCCCCTCACTGAGAAAGATAAATCTCCTCGCAAACGCATGACCCAGCTCCTCCTTGTGCTGGCGCAGGAATGAGAAGACGCCCGCTGTGAATGGGTCGTCGAATTCGGACATCGACGGCGATGAAGTGTTATTATTATCATTATCATTTTTATTGTTGTGGTTATTGTAGTTGATATGAGGAGGGGAATGAGTTGAGTTTGAGTTTGTGGGAGTGCTGAGAGTGGTGGTATCTTGGGCTGTGCTTTTCGGAAGAGTGGGAAAAACAAAAACCTCGACCCGTCCGCGCGTCAATATATCCTTCCCCGCGCGACGAAACACGTCTACAAAAGTGCGGCGGGCGGACGGGTTGAGGATCCGGCTTATTGCTAGCCAGCGGAGGGTGCGTAGGTGTTGCTGTTGACCGGGTCCGCGTGTGGGTGGAAAGGCAGAGATGTAGTTGTCGGCTATCATGTCTCTGTATCGCATTGTTGTGAGCCGCTTATTTCCTCTGCCGTCCTGATATTGGTTTTTATCTTGGCCTTCATCTTTATCTAGAGTTGTTGTTGGGGTTGGATTTATACCCGCGTCTTCGTCTTCGTCTTGGCCTTCGTCTTCGTCTAAGGTAGTTGTAGTTAGCTTGACGTAGAGGGTCACGTATGCGTGGTGCGTGGGAGATACCGCGTACATGCTTAGGATTCTCGGCTCCTCATCCTCCTCCTCTTCCTCCTCCGTTGTTTTCTCTGTAGTTACCGATGTTGGTGGGGGTTGTATGATTTTGAAGGCTTTCCACTCTGGAACCAGAACCGGAACCGAAGCTGGAGATGAATATGGAGACGAGGAGAGGATGAAGTAGAGGTCCATGAATGCTGTATCCTCGGGGTCGTAGGCCGTGGCTTCTCTTATGAGACCGTAATCTTCTATTGTTCTGAGCCGACTTGTAGTACTTCTAGAATCATCGGTGTTAGCAGCCATTCTGTCTTTATACTAATATTTTACGTGACTATGCGACTTGCTTGTTCAGGGGCAAAATACTATAGGAGTCACGCCACTTACTACCTAGACTTATTCATAGAGCTGGGTTGGCTACGTGTTCATATATATGCCAACAACGTCAGAATGAAATACTATCGAGTGTTGTTTCTGCGAGCTCTGTGTATGATCAATCACAAAGCAAATGCTATCCATCTATAATAATTACGTGTTTCAGGTAGACATGGAAATGTACACGCGGTACTACTGTTTCTCTGGAACAAAGAGCTTGTCTCTACTGCCTTACGCCACACGACTGCTCCGGGAATATGATTATAGGCATTGTATACTAGTACTCACTTAAGCTGCGTTTAGTTTTTCCTGAGTGCCTGGATTGAAGCTCGTTAGTGGTGCCTAATCTTTCACAACACTGATAGAATGTCAAGTGATCGACTGGTCGTACTATATTACCTTATGAGAGTATTTGGATATTAAGACAGATCACACTCCCCTGAAAATGATAACAATTGCAACTTGTTGGCAAATGGCCGCTGATAGACCACCACTGTTACAAGTTTATTTCAAAGAGGGTCAGAACAAGAGCAAGCGAGATATAGACAACTGCTTATGAATCAACTCGTCTATCTCATATACGTTGTAATAGTTTTCGCGTAAAGCGAAGACGACTTTAGTTTACGCTACGCTACCTTACACTTAGACTACTGCTGGCCATGACTAATCGCTCATGCACCAAGATCGTAATAGATGCACTTCGTCGTCCTGAAATTATAGACGAAGGCATGTCGACTTCCACCTTTGGTTTCCCACGTTACCCGCCAATCAGCCAACATGTCGTGGATGTCTCGCATGTATCTCCGCTCGCTCTTGTCCACTGATTGTTCTGCTTTGCGCCAGCTTTCAGCCTCGGAAAGCGCAGTTTCTTGAATGAGATCGAGGACACGGTCTGATGTTTCCACTGCTGCAATGGGACCGTCTAAGAAATCCTGGACCAGGCCTGCGGCATTGGCTTGGGCTTGCTCAATAACCATCTGACGGTTGAACTTCTTCGACCTAGTCCCGGCCACAAGGACGCGCACTTCTTGTGCTGCATTTGGCGTGACGTTAGCTCCCTCAGAAGGTGACGCTGGTCCGCCGCCCGTCTCGGACTGCTTGTGTGGAACGTGAAGACGCGAGCCGCGCTCCCGAAGTGCGGCTCTGAGCCAAGGTAGAAGCTCCGTTACGGAGATCTCTACATCTGGAACGTCTTTCCGGTCCATGGTCCGGATTTTGAGAATGTCCTGCTTTATGATAATGATCCACGAATAGGACTCGTCTCGATTTCTGGAGACGAGCTCTTCCGGAGAACGGGAATCGCGAGCCAGTTCAGCACTAATGTCATGACTCCACAAAGTACACATGATCTCTATACCGGTTGTCCGAAGAGTATGCGCGTCGAAGCTTGCAACAAGCACTTCGCACTACATGGGGTCAGCGTTTGTCTGCGGGAATTCGGCTTGGTGCACGTCGTCATTACTTACGCGTTTAGTACTGAAAACGCCCTGGCGTTCCTCTTCAGACTTTTTGAGGAAAGCCTTGCCACCGGACTTCGGCAATCTCGCCAGCTTTTCCCAGGCCAGGCTAAAACCAACTGCGTGAGGCCCTTCCCCGGCACTGCCAATCTTGGGACGATGTGCCTTTATAAGACTATCGTATCGACCGCCAGCTGCGAAGACATCCTTAAACTTCTTGTCGTAGAGACACTGAAACAAGATGCCGCCAACAAAAAAGTTGGCCTTGATGCTGCTTAGCGGATTGATGTATATCTTCGAATGAACACCGAGTCGTTTTGTGTATTCAATCACGCCTTTCAGATGGGCGATCGTCGCGTTTAGTTGCTCGTATAATGGAGTGCCTTCGAAAAGGGACTTCAGTTTGGCGAACGCCTTAGCCGGTGTGTCTATTGGTCGTTAGCAAACCGGAACATGTCCACGTACTTCGATACGAGTGTGGCTATTGTAATTGACCGCTTACCTCGGAAGTCGAAACGACGTAAATCTTCGATGCTGGTAGCCGAAATTCCTATCAGGGGAGATCGTAACTCAGCCCGAATCTTTTGAAATGTGAAGGAATGAATGTTAAGCTTGGTCAGGGATTCTGCTGCTGGCTGTCTCGCGCTCAACTCGATATTACAGAAGTCGAAGATGAGCCGTAGCAAATCCGAGTGGCCTAGATGAAAGCACATAGACGAGGTGCTTGGGAAAGTCTCGATGATCTCGTCCAAAACCTTGATTACCTCGGCCTCCTTCAAAGCCAGGTCTAGCGTGTCTGCTGAGATGATGTCGAAATCGACTTCCCCTATCATATGTGGCTGCCCGCCACTCTGTCTTTCGCGATAGACGTGCCCGAAAGTAAAGGAACGGCGGATTCCTGGGGGGTGGGCTTGCTTGGCTAGTAAGCGAGCATTTCCCAGCATTAGATCGAATGGAAGTTGGACCACGGTTCCATTCTGGTCCAGAAGCTGCACAATATTTTGATTCGCCGAGTAGTGAGAGGAGCGCGGATAGAGGGAGCTTCTAGGAGCCTCAACCGCACCATGGCGGCGGAAGATCGACGTCAATTCTTCTTTCACTATGCCACGATACAGCAACTCGGCGGCGGTAGGGGTCGGGGCGGACATGTCCCAGGCGAAGTCCTTTGCTGGCTCTAAGGGTGCAGCGAACAGCGCCGAAACAACCTTTGGGTAGTACGGAGAACTACTATTTGTCAGGCTCGCGAGTGCTCTGCGTGTTGTCTCATCCTCCATCTGGATAGGCAGCTTTCCGCTTCGCAGGAGTTCTGAGCTAGACGGTCGCTGCTTGACGTCATGTGTCACAAGGGACTGGACTATGTCCGCCATAGCCGTGTTTCCGGGCTGGAAATCGTCAGGAAGCTGGGCAAACTGGCCTAGTTTACCAAGTTTGTCCGCCCTTTCCATACCCAAGATAGAGTAGTAGCCCATTTCGAAAAAGATGATACCTAGCGAGTACATCTACGACTAGAATTAGTATACTGCGCGGAAAGGAGGTAGAACTGGCACCTACGTCGACTTTGGAGGTATAAGACCCACCACCCTGCCCGCGAACCTCAGGCGCCACATAGTATGATGTCCCAACACTTCTTGTCAGGTCATTCGACTCGATGTTGGCTGAACTAGCCCTATCTACAGCAAACTGGCCTGTAGTAGCTAGGCCAAAGTCCCCAATCTTGACGTTGGAAACACCATCAAGTCCCAGTCCGATGAATATGTTTTCGGGCTTGAGGTCCCGGTGGACGATATTCAACCCGTGAATATGGACTAGACCTTCCAGAATCTGTCGGAATAAACGCCAGATTTCTTCGGTGTCTTGCCAGAGATTGCGATGAATTAGATCCCTCAGTGTCTGGATAGGGTGAGTTAGTTAAGAGCTAGTAATAGTAGATACGATATGGCCTAGACAGCCAGCCCCTTACCCTCTTGTCGCAATATTCCATGGATATATACATGACGGTCCTGAATCCTCTCTGCTCGCTGCGCACCCTGACGGGGGATGGCATGCCGGCTAACGGGTCGCTGGTAGAGTCATCGAGGTCAGAGTCATCTTCCGTATCATCGTCATCGTCGTCGTGTCCGTTTTGGGCCAGATCATTGTCTTCGTCACTTCCGGAATCGTCATACCCGAATTCTATGTTAGGGTGACTAGAGGAAATAAAATCCAATCCGCCAGTACTAGTGGCAAACTCAACATCCAAGTCTTGCGTGGTCGTATTTTTAGACCCATCCGTGTTGAGATAACCAGTGGATGTCTCACCATCAGTGTCTGGGAAATCAGGTATCTCCTCCAGCCATGTGTTGTAGTATCTTACGACAGCAGGGTGACTCAGCTGAGAAAGCAATCGAACCTCCTTCAAGATTTCAGTTAAACTTGATTGGGAGCGCTGAGTTATCTTTTTGATAGCATATATTTGACCATCAAGCTTCTTTCTCGCTTTTACCACTTCCCCGAAACCTCCCTTACCCAGTCGCCCTTCCTCCACAAAGTCTTCCCGATAGCGGGATGAGGTGATATACTGAGTAGTAGAGTCGCGCCTGAACTTCAGCGGGAAACTCGGGGGTAAAGAACTCAGCGACTGGGAACGAGGCAGGGGAGTAGGTAAGTCTTCAATTACAACTGGAGCGTCAGTTGCAAGAAATTCACTGGAACTCAACTCAAATGCCCGTGGTCGTTTCTTTGGGTCCAGCTTGAAGAACCTTGACACTAATTCATGACAAGAACTAGACAGAAAGACCGACTCCATAAGAGCGGCTGGGGACTGATACCTTTGAAATACATCTAAGCCAAAGATCATCTGCAGAAAGACAACACCAAGATCCCACACGTCCGACTTTTGTGTGAATTGTGGCTTCGAGTGTCCTGCAACTTCGGGAGGAAGCCAGTACGAAGATCTTGCTGAATTCACTGACGAAACCGAGTTAGACTTGCGGGAAAGGGCGTGCATTTCTCCTTGATAGGCTACGTCAGAGAGCTTGGGCACAATGTCACCAGTGGCTTCTCGAAAGAGAAGTATATTGCGAGGATGGATATCTTGATGAATGATTCCATGGCTGTGTAGAAATCCCAAGGCATTGAGGAGATCCGTAGTCCATGAGCGAACTTTGCCGATATCAAGACGACCAGCCAGTTCTAGAAGCTCTCCAAGCGGTCCCTTATCAGCCAACGGTGTGAGAATCCGAGCCACCCAACCTACCGAGGCTGAGTCTCCATCAACAGGAATGGGGTCGATGCGATAGTTCATCAGGCTTGTGATGTTGCGGTGCGTTATGCTCTTGACAGATTCTAGTAGCTGCTCTAGGGTTTGAAGCTGCTTTTTGAATTGAGCGAGGTCCTTTGACGAAGAGTGTAGCTTGAACTCTTTCAGAGCAAGGCCACGACAGTCTTGAGCACCGTTCAGGCCAGACCAGACACGATAGGTAGTGGATGCAGGGCCCTCCTGCAACATCGTCTTGCCAATGACGGTATTGAAATGGAAGACGTTACCAGCTGAATCAGTAATTTCACAGGGCTGGTCAAACTCGACCCTGCTTGCTCCGTAATCGGCGGCAATTTCAGAACTGCTATTAGACATGGTCAGCGGCTTCTGACGTCTCTTGGATTTCTTGGCCTTAAGCCGCTGCTGTTCGACCTCTTGCTGAAGCATGTCCTGCATCGCCTTTTCTTCCTCCTTCCTAGCGTCTTGTTTCTTGCGCTCTTCCTCTAGTTGCTGTTCTAAGGCTTGTTTAGCTAGCTCGATCTCATGTGCTGCTCTCTCTTCCTCTAGAGAGGGCAGCTCCAGCCCCTGAGCTTTGATTTGGGCTGCATCTTCTAGTATGTCTTGTAAGCCTTCAGCCAATTCATGAATCATGGGCTCAGCCTGTTCCGAGGCAACGAGAGCCTTAGGCTTCGTTTCGATAAATTTATTGAGCTTGAACAGTGTGGACTCGTTCAGCGATGCATCATCTTTCAAGCTTAAAAGAGGCGCAGATTTAGGGTAAGTGGCCGTCAGTACAACGCTCAAGGTCACGGCCATATCCTCGTTGGAGAGGGCCTTGACGCGAACATCGAAGGACGGCTCCGACTTTTTCCAGGCAGTGTTGGCCGCTTTGTGTTCAACAAAGTCGTCGCCATAGATGGCCTTTAGTACCATGATCTCTTCATTTTGAGTGTCTATGTAATGCGTCCTTGGGCCCGTATCCGGGCTGCCTGGCGACAGCCCGAGGTGTTTTGAGTCATCATGTCTCCTGTGGTTGGGCTGCTGGGGGGTTTTCCACGGTCCGGGTGTCTTCCACGCCATATTGAGAATATATTTGGTGTGCACCAGAGGCAGTATCCTGTCCGAGGGAGTTGATCGAACGGGAAAAGACAATAACAGCCGAAGCTGCTCGTCTTTACTGACCAATGGCCATTTGTAGCAGCAAAGGTAGGTGATACGTGGGATATAGATGTGTTGTAAGTGGAGAATGTATTGTCTCCAGTCCTCGTGTTTGACTCAACAGCATTTAAACCATCAGAGGTGGGGTGAAGTCATTTGAGCAAGAGAGGCACTGACAGCTGAAAAGGCGCTGCAACGGTCCGCTGGGAACGACCAATCTGTAAAGTCCATTGTAGGTACCCAGGCGTCGGCACCTAATGGGCACCATGATGTGCTGGAATATACCGCCTAACCCTGGTGGCTCAGGTCTTCATGGTCCCTAGCTACAACCATCACAAGTATGATCCTATCTAACGGTCTATATACTGATGACAGTAATAATTGCGGTTTGAAATTAAGTCAAGTTCTACAGATGCTACCTAAATTCATAGCACTTGCTTAGGTAGGCAGACTCCTAAAGCAATGAATGTCACTACCTAGCTATTTAAGCACTTCATGTGTATCTGCCGTGTTGTCATCTGATGTGGGGTGCCACGGTCCGGTTTGAGGTTTGAAGAACTTGCTCGCGATATGATATATCACTTCCTAAGGTATCTGTAAGAAAAAGGCGAGAATGGATAAACAGAGCTGTAATAAAGGCAAGAAAACTGCTCACGTGTTGTGTATGCAAGTCAAGCTTTGTCCATAGTTGTGAGTATCTTTTCATATCGCATTGTGTCCTCTGCACTTCTCCCGATGGGCTGTCATGGGGGGGATGAATTGTTGTCGTGAAGCAGAAAGCTCTATTACACTTCTCAATGGCTTGTGCCTATCGCCATTGTTTCCTAGAGTATCATATCTCTAGGTTGGGTATTTATAGTTTTAGTATAGATGCCTTGAAACGTAATCTTGTATTCATTCTACCTCTTCATTGAATTCTTGTCGAGCCTCACACGTACAGCACACAGTAGAATACCTAGGTATCTACCTGCCCCGATCAAAAGGAAAATGTACGCTAAGCCCAATCTGTAAATTTAAGAAAAATTAGGAAAACCCCACTACCTCTATTCTATACAGATTCATAGTATGGTCTACATAGGTTAAAGTTTTTAAAAAATTTATGACTGATTAGGCTTAGCGTCCTCGCCGCTTTTGCCTAGCCAACCTTGTCCTCCAATTGAAACTTTGGAGTCCAAACCTTGAGTGTCGCTCAGTCCCTACTCTAGACACTGCCTACGGGCACTAAAGTTAGTTTGGTACAGTACGCGCGCAGACCCCTCTACAACCATTACAATCGAAAGTAAACAAGACCCGATGTAAACAACTTACACCAAATCATTCTTTAATCATTCAGCGTGAACTGCCTCTACACAGTTTAATCCCTTCCGTGTAAAAATAATCATTCAATTCCACCCATATCGGTTTAGATTACCTAACTCGCCGCTTAAATCTGGGCGCAATGCTCGGGTGGGCTCTTAAGAAGGGCTTTCAAGGAGCCACGGGTCTCCGTGACGCGCCTCAAGGCGGAGGTACGTGATCACTTCTAAGCCATAAAACTATTGTTTGCTAACGATAGACAGAGGATACAACCCAAATTGACGCACCAGACACGCCGGCGCCTGTATTTGCAGCACGCGCTCTCAAAAACGTTATTTGGGGTCATTCCACCTCGGCAGAGGATCCCCCTCCTGCAAAAACAAGGTTGAACGAGAATGAACGCGTCGAATCCACAACGGCAAACTCGAACACTACCGGGAGCTCTGTGCCAACCGATACAAGATCGCCTACAAAGCTCAACAGTATACTCTTGACACCCGGAACAGGTACTTCCCGTCGAAAGCGCGTCTCTTTTGGACGAGACGTTAAGGCTGGCAACAACGCCGACTTCAGCCCGCTTGCTGCAACCTCTACCCGTAATGGTCGCCAGCGAAGGAGAACAACTTTACAGCAAGCTCTCGAGAACTCTCGCCCAGCAAAGTCCAAAGCCCCTGAACAACCGGTGAAAGAGTCAGAACCAGCCAATACAGAAGATGAATCCGAATGGGAGGATGATGACGTCTGCTGCAACCACGACCTGACCGTGGATCTTAATGAGCCCCACTCAGAGTCTGGGAAGTATTGGAAGGCCGAATGGGCTCGATACCGCGAAGAAGCCAAGTCCGACATTGAACAATTAGTCAAATACAAAGCGAACGCTAAATCTTTTGCGGCTAAGAAAGATAACGAAGCAAGCCAGCTGAGCCAGAAGCTCAAGGAGGAACAGGCGAAGGTGGCTGAGATGGAAAAGAAGGTTGCAGAAATGGCCACCAAACTTGCGGCTGCAGGACGGCATGGAAGCAACCAGGAGAGCACATCGTTGTCGAAAGACATGGCAAAACAGAATTCCCTTATTGCCGGATACCGCGAACGGGTGAAAGAGCTAGAAGCTCGTCTAAGGGAGGTGTCGAACGAGGTGAAGCCTGATCGCGTTAGTCGTCTACGTATTGACACGTCTCCCCGAACAGAACAGAGCATCCACGAAGTCAGTCGTGAGCTCAGGAAAGCGCGATCCGAGCTAAGACAAATGGATCGCCTCCGTGAGGAAGTTAAGCGACTAAAGTCTCATCTGGCAACATCTCGGGAGCGAGTGGCGGAGCTCGAAATACAGACTTCTGCGGGGGAAGTGGCGGAATCTACACGGGTAGCAAGATTAGAGAAACAGCTACGCGAGACTAAGGAAGATTTCCGACGAAAGGACACAGAGCTTAGAAAGCTAAAGGAGGACTACGAGTCTTTGAAGAAAGACGCCAAATCCCGAACCGCCGAAGCTATGCAGGTGTTGCGAATGAAGAACGAGAAGATCGACGAATTGGAGAAACAGCTCAAGGCTGCAGAAGCTGCTAACGCCTCGACCCGACGACAGAGCTTGTATTCTACCACTGCAGAGCAGAACACGATAACCCGCGACCTGAAATCGAGCATCGAGTCACTTGGCAAGATTTCGAAATACGACAGAGCTCGACCGATCAACCGGCATGGGCGAGCAGCATCCGTGGAGGATATTACTCTGGATATGACTCAGCGGTCTCTGCTCACAGACAAGAACGATTATACACTGAGTACGCCTCGACAGGCAAAAGCGTATAGTGGTGATGTCCTGAACGATTGGACAGCTGACATTCCGACTTTCGACCTTGAAGCGAAAGAGACAAAGCGACATGGGGAGATGCCGAAGCTGGATGATGAGATGGTTCTAGAGGACAAAGCTACTTATCCGTCACGTCGAGCAGCTCGGCGGGTGGAACGGACTGTCCCCAGTGACCGAATTGCCTCTGATGTACTAGTTAATCGGGTTAACAGATCAACTGGAAGGGCAGCACGCCTGCAGTCAACCACCTACGATGACCCCCCATCAGATCGCAATGAGAACAAAGCAGGCGAAAAAGTTAGCACAAGGACTACATCTCTTGCGGAAGACAAGACGTCCGCACACGACGCTCGAGATCGACCAGCTCGTCAACCCAGAACCTTATCAAGAACTACAAGGGCAGTTTCATACGTCCACGACACCCCTGCTATCGACCTAGTTCAGGACCAATTCTCGCAACTTGGGGTTCCATCATCCACCGACCGGAGCGTTTTGGGAAACACGTCGCGGTGCACACTCCCAGCCGAGCGTTTGGCTAGAGCTCGTGCTCGCCTTGCGCAGAAGAAGGAGAAAAGGAAGACCAGCGCACAGGATCTCGATAAGGAAAATGTGAAGCCATGAGGTGTTGGAGTTAGAGTTTACACAGCCGTTTGGAGGGTATATCATGAAGATTGGGCTTTGAGGAATTCAGTGTATTGGCAAATCGCATTTGAGGGCGTCAGGATTCTCCAGGATGGAGCGTATTTGTTTGTCAAGTAGGTCAGCTTTTGTGAGCGTTATCAATATTGGCGGCGTTGCGGGGAAATCGACTTCAGGTCCAAGCGACCATTGTCAAATTGACACACCAGTGCTACTACTACGGAGCGCAGTACAGATGCAACACTACTTAATCTTGACTACCTACCTATTTCATACCACTGCGCCGTGTTAAATCATTATGATCCCAACAACTAAGCTTATTATTATACATATATTGAAATGAGTAAAGCGTCCATAAACCGGGATGGAACTGAACTTGAGCTTGAGGACGAAATCGCGCGATTAGAATCGCGGCTAGCGGAAGCGAAGCAGCGATTGAGTTATAGGAGACGAGGAACAACACATCAGCAGATTCCAGAAGCAGAAGCATCATCTTCATCGCCCATAACACCGATCAACTCAACACCACCCGCATCAATACAGGGGTCATCATCATCATCATTATCATCATCGCACCATTATCTCCTGCTCTTGTCGGACTCGGCGCTACCGCTGGGTTCATTCGCTTTCAGCTCGGGTCTCGAGTCGTATATTGCACATGCGCGAGGTCCCCTTAACAATAACAACAGTTCCCTCCCTTCGTCGTCATCATCATATTCATACAAACCCACATTCTCCTCATTCCTCCCTCTGTCTCTATCCTCGTACGCGAGCACCAATTTACCCTTCGCGTTAGCGGCTTACCGCTCACTCTCCTCGTCTTCTTCTTCTTCTTCTTCCTCTTCTGCGTCTGCGTCTGCGTCTGCAATTGCAGAGCTTGACGATGTCCTCGATGCATCGATCGTGTGCACGGTCAGTAGGAGGGCTTCCATAGCGCAGGGGAGAGCGCTGTTATCGATTTGGGAGAAGAGTCTATCTGTCTCCATCTCTGTCTCTGGCGCAGACTCTGACTCTGGTCCTAGCTCGGGATCTTCTGCGCATGCGCTGGCTGAGTTTTCCGCAACCCTGCGGCGCTTCTCGTCCACATCTTCCTTACCCCCATCCGGCTCATCCTCAGCAAATGCAAGGACGAAAAGGAAAGAGAAGGGTGATAGCGAGGAGGGGGAGGAAAATGAAAGCCTCCCACCCCCCGTATCAGCACACCTGGCGCCCCTCTTCGGCGCCGTAGGCGCAGCTCTAGGTCTCTCGCTCCGGCAGACTGCCTACGTGTTCCTGCTAAGCCACGCCAAGGCCCTGGTCTCTGCCGCCGTGCGGGCGGGAATGTTCGGCCCCTATCAGGCGCAGAGGATCCTCGCGGGCGGAGAAGTGCAGACGCTCATCAGTAATCTGGTCGAGCGAGAGTGGGATGTGCCTGTCGAAGAGGCCGGGCAGAGCGTCCCTGTTATGGATTTCTGGATTGGGAGGCATGAGATGCTGTATTCGCGGATTTTCAACAGCTAGATAATTAGGGGATGGGGTGAATGAAAGATTCATGAGGTTGAACTTAGATCGATAGAACTGTGCTGGTTGGGTTATTAACGAAAAGCAAGAGGGGAACAGTGTAACCGCAACATTTCAGATATATCAAGGCGCTACTCCATTTGCCAATGTCGAAGATACATTTTAGTAGTTAAAGCGAATCGAATTCGCCAATGTGACATATAACATAAGGGTATATCATCATGCGCTTGCTATAACAAACGGAAAACCTCGCTCATTCGTCTTCGTCACTATCGCTACCATAATCCACCAACGGGCCCGATGATACGGCTGCTTTTTCTTTGGGCGCCGTTGAGACTTTGGCTGTCTTCAACGCCGCTAATGTACTGCTCGATAATATGCCACCACTCTCTCCTTCACCTTGTCCTCCTAGAAACGCACTGGCATTCTGGTCACCGCCTGCCTCGCCGTTATCAATCATTAACCGTGGCTCATGCTCTAACTCATAACCTTGTCTTCCAACGGGATTGACTGCCTGTGGACCCCGAGCGAAGTAAATATCGTCCGGGGCTTCGTATCCCTCTAAACCAAAACTGCTCTCGATCTTCCTGCGTTTTCTAGCCTCGGGATCGCGACCTTCAATTTCAGCCACAAATTCAGCCGGCAATGCTCGCCGAATTGCTTCGGCTGCTTGTTCTTCGACTCTCCTCGCTTCTCTCGCTTGTGCCATTGGGTTGGGGTCGGCGGTTGCCCATCGGACGTTGAGGATTCTGTGGAAGTTGTTGAGTTAGTAGTTGTCAGAAAAGGTAAAAGCCCTTGGGTTTTATGGACCAGAGCCCCATAACCAGTCTTGCGGAAGCCCAATAGGATACTTACTCATTATGATCTAGCGACTGATGAGCCATAGCTTCTTTGGCGAACTGTGCATTGGCTTCGTTTGTGTATGTAATACTGTATCATTCAAAGTTAGTAACGGAGTTTGAGGGGAGTCGCCTGAGTCTTTATAGGGTCAACAAATTTCAGACGTGCTCTTAGTCTGAAGCACGTCCTCATAGCCTCCTTCACAGTAATAGTAAATGATCGTCTCAACTTACAAGGCCACGCCTCTGGAATTGAGCACGCGAATACGCTCGATCTGCCCCCATTCCGCAAAATGCCGGCTCACGATCTCCTCTGTAATCGGTCAGCATTGGTACCTCAAGGGTTTTCGGAACACCAACATACCTATGTCATCAGTGACATGGATGCGTCCAACGTATATCGTGCGATTGGTTCGCATGAAAGAGCCCACGCCACCCATATCATCTCTGTAATCTGAATGTTTGTCTCGGCCGAAGCAGTCGACATTGGGGTTAAAAAGGTCGTGGATTCCCGGTAGCCGGTGAAGATATTCGCAATCCTGTCCTTTCGGACAAATGCCTCGCTGTAAGAAAGAACGTCTTAGTAGCTAGCACAAATGGGTTCTGAGAAGGATATAGCTGATCCCAACAACATGTACGATATCGAGCAGGGAATATCGATTGACTTACTGCGAAGAAGAGGCAGAAGTATGAACCAACGACTTTATCGGCGCGCGTGTAGCCGCTATCTTTTTGGATGTTGCAGCGCCCCTTAGCCGCGGTTTTAGCTAGGTACTTGTCTTCACGGTCACCGCCAGACCATTTGTTATACCATATGTTGAAGATGGTACCAGTTTGTGGTGGCGGCTCTGATTTTATGAAGTCAGGATCAACTTGTGGACGCGCCGGCCGTTTCTTCCTGATGATCTTCTTGATTTTCTTGGGCGCAGGCGCGGGCGCGGCGACTTCGCCCGATTGCGCCGGAACGAGCGCCGTTTCGTCGTCGGACATTTGGCAGATATCGGTCGACGCAAGATACCTCGAGGGACGGGTTTCCGGTAAGGGTCAGAATTCGAAAAGAAGACAAATGAGAGATTTATTCAGCGTGGATCTAGTCGGTAAGATAGTTGGAGGTTCATGCAGTAGTATGGAGTATAATAAGTCGATAAAGCTGAAGGTTGAGGCTGTCGCGATTTTGGATGTACATACAGATGTAATCTGTAGTATGATTTAATTGTCGACAGGCTAGCGTGTATTTGCTAAGAAGATATGCCTTGCTAACCTGGTTACGCCTAGCTTGGCTAACTGGGGGTTGCATTTAAGAAGGGTTCGCAGGTAGCGTGTACCTATGATGCGGTACGGGAGTCGTACCCCAATTTGCTCTGTAGATGGGCACTCTTTTGGGGACTTAGGGGGCTTTCCCCAGCTCAACCAAGCCTTGCCCCAGATCGTATAATGATTAGTAGGACAGCACCGCTGAAACTCCTGCTTATTTCAGTAAGCTACCCCGCTGTAGCGCCAGTTACCTCGGTCGCAGTCCCCGGCTACACCGATTTACCTCTTGGCCTCGGGTGGCTCTTCCTGGGCATGGATTGTCAGTTTCTAATTTAAACGTCAAGGGGCGCTCCTGATTTTGTCTAGAATCTCTCTATACTTTGTTTTGCATAGGTACTAGAGCTCTAAGCTAGACAGATTATCCAGTACAATGTCCGCTCGAATCCCTGATCTCGTACAGTCCCTCTCTACCTTGACCCAGTCAAGCTTGTGCTGACTGACAATCTAGGTTGCCAATCGTGTTAGCGACAAGGCAAAGCGAACACTAGACATCGTTGCCAAATTCGTCGAAGAAGAATGCATTCCGTAAGCTTCGAGCCCTATAGATGTCCATGTCAATTGGGATTAGTAGTTTTAGTCTAGCTCTGACAAGTGCAATCATAAACAGAGCGGATCCCGTTTACGAAGCCCAGATCGGTGAGGGCAATCGACGATGGGAGAACCACCCCCAAATTATTGAGGACCTGAAGGCGAAGGCGAAGAAGCTGGGCCTCTGGAATATGTTCTTGCCCAAGGGCCACTATAAGGAGTCCCCTGGCTATACAAACCTGGAATATGGACTTATGGCCGAGTGGTTGGGCAAGTCGAGGACGGCCTCAGAGGCTACGAACTGTGCTGCTCCCGACACTGGTAACATGGAAGTTTTTGCCAAGTATGGCAACGAGGAACAAAAGGCGAAGTGGCTTAAGCCCTTGATGGATGGAGAAATCAGGTCCGCCTTTCTCATGACCGAGCCAGATGTGGCCTCGTCCGACGCCAGGAACATCCAATTGCAAATGCGCAAGGAGGGTGATGAATATGTTCTTAATGGATCAGTACGACACCGCCCAATTCCTTTCTAGTCATTGCTAACCAAGTCTCAGAAATGGTGGTCTAGTGGTGCGGGCGACCCACGATGCAAAGTCTACATCGTCATGGCCAAGTCCGACCCCAACAACAAAGACCCATACAAGCAGCAATCGGTCATTATTGTCCCTGCTGGTACCAAGGGCATCACAATTCATCGCATGTTGAATGTCTACGGCTATGATGATGCACCCCACGGACATGGACATATCACATTTGAGAATGTCCGCGTCCCCGCCAGCAACCTCGTTCTAGGAGAAGGCAGGGGCTTTGAGATCATTCAAGGCCGCCTTGGGCCTGGCCGAATCCACCACGCTATGCGAGCCATTGGCTCCGCAGAGCGGGCTTTGGAATGGATGCTAATGAGGATCAATGATCCTAAGAAGACACCATTCGGAAAGCAGCTAAAGGAGCATGGTGTAATCCTAGAATGGGTTGCCAAATCTCGTATCGAGATAGACGCTTCCCGTCTGATTGTGTTGAATGCAGCAGTACGTATGGATGATCTTGGCCCTAAGGCTGCCCTGAAGGAGATTGCCGAGGCAAAGGTTCTCATTCCCCAGATGGCCCTGACCGTCATCGACCGGGCTGTACAGGCCTTCGGTGCGGCCGGTGTGAGCCAGGATACACCACTTGCCAATATGTGGGCACAAACCAGAACCCTGAGGCTAGCAGATGGACCAGACGAGGTCCACCTACAGCAAATGGGTCGCAATGAGAATAGGAGGGGGGTAGAAGTCACACAAAAGCTCCTAAAGCAAAAGGAGAGAAGTGAACAGTTGCTGAAGCAATATGGGCTGCAACGATTACAACCTGGCACAAACATCAAGCACAAGTTATAGGCATGGTCTAGCATGGATTGATGTCTTGGATGTATACTAAACTAATGCCAAATACTTGAATAACACTTAGCGGAGCAAGATAACAATATGACGATCTATAACAAGAATTGGCGTGTTGATTGACAAAAAGGGGGCATGTTCATTAGCACAGTCATAGTTGTCTTCCACAACGTAGCTAACTGTAAAATTTCATACTATTGATCTTGATCTCGTGTCTACGTACCTAATCTAGTAACACAATGCCGTGATTCCATAGGTAACTGCCCGCGCAAATACAATTAAAGTGAACATATCCGATAACTAACTTATGTGCACGATTATTGTACTGGGATGCCAGTTTCAGGTGATTCCGACTGCAAGGTTGCATGAGTCACTTCTGCCGCTTGCATTGAGTGAGTTGTCAAAATGCTTTGTGGTTGCGAGGACGACCAGAGATGATTTGGCAGGAGCGATTGAGCATTCCCAAGGCTGTGGGCCAGATAGACATCTGTAAACATAGTATTACCTAAGATAAGGGATATGACGAAGCAGATAGCGCGCTAACCCCAATTCAGAAAATTAGAAAACCTAGGGAAAACCCCCATTACCTCAAAAACAGTTCCGCCACAGCAGTACTTAAACTGGGTGCATAACAATGCAGATTTGACATGCAGGGCTCTCCAATTATCCCCACCCGTTGCTATGGTAGCAATGGACATTGTTGACTTCCAGGAAGGCCCTATTCAAGATTTTTGTTTGCTGGAAACTGCGCTCATAGTGGATCAATATCTCATATGCACAGCTAGACTCATCGTATTCATAAAGAAACCTGCTTTCCCTTGTCAAGACTTCTCCTTCTATCTTTCGTGAACATAACAGAATCTTGTATCTTCAGAAAAAACACTATCTTGCACGCATCGGATAGTACGAGTTTTGTTCGGTTTTGCTTTTGCATCCCATCAAACACCCCACTAAGCAATCGCCGACTCTACCTACCCCATCCCACCACGCCGTCATCATCGTCGCATCACGTCGTAGCACTGCGCACGTTACAGCAAGACACATCCCATTTCAAAATACCCATCGCATACCAATCGCTCGCAATGGCTCCCACCAACGTTCTGTCCGAGAAGGATGCCAACAACAACCTCAAGACCCAGACTGGAAATGGGGCCGTCGGCAAATCCGATGTTAAGAGCATGGAATACCACCGCCAGGTGCTGAAGTCCAAGATAGAGGAAGAGAAGTACGGACGCATCACTAATACCAATACCAACACTACTACCACTACCACTGCTGTTGCTGCTGCTCCCGTCGGCGCATCATCGTCATCATCCACTTCTGGCCTTGGTACCGCTACTGCGACCGCGACCGTCATCAAAGCCACTGCTGCTGCAAACCCCATGATGAACAAGAAGACAATCAACAATAAACCACTTACCGGACTCCCTGCTGACCCCCATGCCTCTGGTGTTTGTAGTGCTACCCAACAGTACATCTCCCCCTCGGATGGGATCATGAGTCCTTGCACCGCCAAGTTGAACGCGCTCAAGGGCCGCCATGCCGGAAAGTAAGTTCATAATCCACCTACCTACTTCCTTCTTCCACTTCCTCGGTCTACCGGTTCTTGCAAACCTTCATACATGCTCGCACCCCAATCAAATTAATTGACCAAAAGCTAACCTTTTGTTTCTTCTCTTTTTCGCACGTTACAGGGCCAAGCCAAAGTCTCTGTTCGCTCAGGCGTCAGCCAAGAAATTCGACAGCGAGAACGTGCTCGGCGCCAGAAACGCTGCTGCGCAGACCGCCCCGTCTACAACAACAAAGGCCGGCAACGACGTCAACAAGGGTCCTTCTCCGCTGGGCAAATAGACGGTTATGACAACACACAACGTCAATTCAAACCCAACCCCCCAAGGTCTGGATATCAAGATCCCCAGTTGTACCAACAAATATGTTTTTCTTCTGGCATGTTTTAATCGCCTCGGTTAGGGCTCGTTCCTCCCAGTTGGATCCGGATCGGATGTCCTTCCCTCCATCCTTCTTAAGACTAGGCCAATGCTTTCTCTTTTTCCTTTTCTTTTTTTTAATGACACAGCCAGTGTGGCGTTGCGGCAACGTTTCGTTCTTTCGTCCTTTTCTTGTTCTGTTTAAGGGAGCAAGTACTCTTCTGGTGGTGTGGTGTGGCGTATACGCTCAAGAATCCCGGGGAAAGGAGAAAGGAGTGGATGAAACGGTCATGACGGCGTTTTGCGGAAAAAATGGATAAGAGGGGATCAACAGGGGAAATGAATTGGTCTGGTTCAGCAAAACCCCTGTATTAGAAGTCTACGACGATGCAAAACTCGCCTTTTGCTTTTGCCTCACGATCACGGTGGTTGGGGCGTTTGACGACTTGATATGACACAATACACACGCATGACTCACGAAACCATATTCTTTTGCCCATTCGCGTAGACGATTACTTTCAAAGGTCACTAGAGTTGAGCACTGTATTGATCTATCGTGAGATGTTCGTCAACTTAAGCCTTAAACGCGCTGACTATATAAACGACATCTTCATCTGCTACCAGATGTCCCAGTCCAACTCGCTGAGGAACATGGCGCGCACTCGCACCCCATACTAGCGCATACTTGTACGTCTCCTTCAGCGTGCGGTGGATGCGATCGCAGACGTCCTCGATGGTGCTGCCACTCCGGACAATCAGGGCCTCGGAGAAATCGGGGTCGACGCCCTTACGCTTGGTGTAGATGCGGATGAGGCGCAGCTCCTGCCAGCACCGCTCGACGACGTCCTGGACGCCCAGGTCGAGCTCGCAGCTCATGACGGCCGTCTGGGGCTCGCGCGCCAGCCGGTCCAGGAAGTCGAGCGAGACGCTGTCGATCTTGTTGTAGACGTACAGACACTTGATGTACTTGCGGTGGTCCTTCATGATGACGTCGATCAGGTCGTCGACCGTGGCCTCATCGTCGCGTACCAGTACCTCGCAGTTCAGTATCTTGTAGTCTCGCAAGATGTTGAATACCATCTTCTCGTCGAGCTTCTTGGGCGGCGACTGGAAGGTGATTTTCATGCCGCCTGCCTTTTTTGCTTTTAGATAAATGTTACTAGCATATGTAGTTAGTGATGATTCTTTACTTGGCAATCCTTTCTGGGATAATTTTCATACGGTGGTTCTCTGTTTAACCGGATACCCACTGCCTCCAACTCGGCCTCCAGTAATGCACGCTGTTCAGCCTTCTTTGTTGCGTCAAGGATCATGAGGATGAGATCGCTCGTCTTGGCGGCCGAAATGACTTGTCGTCCTCGCCCCTTGCCCTCCGAGGCACCCTCGATGATTCCCGGCAGATCGAGTAGCTGGATCTCGGCACCGCCGTATTCGAGCACGCCGGGAATAGCCGTCAACGTCGTGAAAGCGTACGATGCTACCTCAGACCGCGTTTTCGTGACCTTAGACAAAAAGGTCGACTTGCCCACGGATGGGAACCCGACAAGGGCTATTCTTGCATCTCCGCTCTTGCTCACATCGAAGCCGGAACCAGCTCCGCCGCCGGAACCCGGACCGGGTTCGAGCAATTGCGCCCGGAGTCGGGCGAGCTTTCTAAACAAGAGAAATTTAGACAAGGTATTTTAGAAGTAAGGATGCCAGTTTGAGAATTCCTACCCTTTTAGTAGACCAAGATGATATTCTAGAGTGGTGTCAATGACAGAACCCGGAAAATCCCCCCCATATCATCCTTGGTAGGTACTAATCTTACCTGTCGCCTTGTTCTCTATGTTGCGACCACTATGTCAGAAAAAGATCGGCATCAGTCAAATTAGGTTATCCATCGTCCCGAGAGGGTTGTCTGTCTCTTGGCCCTCTCTACAAAGCGTCTCGTGGCAATAACGCAAGAACAACGTGGACGGATGACATACCAAGCTGTGGTACGAGATACGTCGTAGAGGGGCCATTCGGACTTGCCTCTCGGGAGCGATGGATTGTTTATGGACGCTTACTCTGAGTCCTCCTCATCTCATCCTCAATCCTGCCATGATTTAATTAGTCTCGCCGTCTTTATGGCTGGGGTATCTGTCACTTACTCCTTGATTTTCTCTGTGATGTTCACCATCTTGCCGGTTATATTACTTATCTAATCGCAACACTCAAACAAGCCAGGTTTTAAATCAACCGAGCAGCCCAGCTGAACTGGGCGGGCATGTAAATTGTTTGAATACGACTTAAAATAGAGAAAATTTATTTCAGACTTTCCATTTACCAATCGATGGGACGTCGTCTCTTCTTAGGAGCTATGTTAGGAGTAAGTACTGCTTGCTGAATACTTTATTTAGTGCCCCGCCTTGCCAATACGCCTCTGGGTTGCGACGACTTCCTAGGAAGTCGCTAGCGGCAGAAAATCAGCGTGGGGTTCGGGCACGGACCACTTTGAGCACTCACCGCCTTCCGTTAGTGGTTTATATCTTTATATGGAAGTGTTTGTTTTCACGACTCGATCACGATTCAAGAGAAATTTAATCAATTCACGTTAAGATCTAACACATAAATGGTATAGTGATGCCCATGAATTTCTTACTTACATGTACAGAATCTTGCTTACTGCGACGCGAAACACATGGACTGGCTTAGGCCAACTTCTGGCTTCGTGACCAGAACCACCCAAAAATGGGCTTCCAGCTAGAACATTAAATCTACAACGGAGGCAGATTGTGTTTATGCACTATGCAAATTTGAGTGCGGAGCGTATGTTATTAATTTAACATGAACAATTGCCAGACACTAAAACTATGATACAACGACAATCGTCTATTTCGGCTCAGGCAACACATCTTAAGTATTAGCTGCTTCTCTATTCCACTAATTCTATGTCCAGTTCTTAATATCATTACCAAGAGATCTTAGAGCAAGTAGGAAAGCTTGCCAAGAGGAGCTACGCCTTCGTGGGCTTCTGGATATTCGATTCATTATAGGCGTCGTTAGTAATGATGGACGACAACAACTAACGCCGTTGAGTCAATTATATGAACATCTTATGAAGGTTAAGTCATGGCCAAATCTACCTAGATAGACCTCCACACGTTCAAGTCACCACTGGGAAATATACATTCTCAATGGATACCTAAACACGCTGAGCTAGGCCGAACACTGTCTCTTCTCTTAATCGATTAATTATTCTATTCGCTCCTTGGCTCAAGTTTCTGAGCAGCTGCGGATGAGACGCCAAGCGTACAACATCAAGTAGATCGCCAAACGGTGAGAATAGATCGCGAACCGTTTTTTCGGTTGAAGGGAGCATGGCTCAAATTCTGGGTAACTGTCGTGTGTGCGACGGCTATGACATTACACGGTTATATTTCAACCCTCTCCGTTCTCAAGTCCGGGGCTTTGAAAACAGCTCCATAGCAATTTCCCTTGTAAATATGATCAAGGTGTATGTATGTGGTGGTGTTATCGTTACGGGAGGATTTTCTAGACTGAGGCTGATGAGCGTTGAGAACGACCCTAAGATTCAAAGCATGGTGACGGCGGTCTACGATGTGGGATGTATCCCGGGCGTGATAGCAACGATATACATTGGTGAGGGGCTCGGTAGGAAGAGTACCCTCATGCCTGGCACGATGATCACGAGTGTCGGCTCGCTCCTACAAACTCCTGTGTGGTCGCTGGAATCGGTAACGGCATAAATGCATCGACGACCCCTAACTGGCAGGGGGGACTTCCAACGCTAGCTGGCAAGGGAAACTTATTGTCATCGAGATAATCACTAACATACTTGGGTTTTTAATAAGTGAGCAGCTAATCCAAATTCTTCTTGTGACACATGACTCGATAATAACGCTTATTAGACAACTGGGTGACGTTCGGCTTGTCCTACGCCCCAGGCCCCGTTACCCGGCGCTTCCCACTCGCGCTACAGTCCCTGTTCATTATCATCCTTACTCAACCATCCCGTAGTTTCCCCAGAGTCCTCAGTGGCTCACTGCTAATGGACGATACTAAGAGGCTAAGGTGGTATTTGCCGCTATCGAGGACATCGATGTTACGGTTCCTATGGATGACCCAGGCTAGAGAAATACGGTGGGAGGTGGATTACGAGCGGAAGAATACTGTTTCTTAGCCTATGGTTTTGCGTGGCAAGACTGGAGCAGTGAATGGCACCTCTACCATGCGTTGTGTCTTTCTCGATATGGGAAGGCAGGCTCTGCAGAAATCTGCAAGTTGTATATCTATACGACGTGGACTTTACCACTTTGATCAAGTTGTTAACGCCAGCCTTTAAGTTAGTCGGGCATCAACCTCACGTCTTGTTATCTTCGACTCGTCCTGATCCAATCCATCGGTCTGGAGAACAAGCTGGCAAAAACTACTAGACGCTTGCAATTTAGTCAGTTACCTACTTTTCAATCTAATAGACATCCCGAACGTTGAACGATGGGACAGGAGGGAGATGCTTATGTTTATGTGTGAGCGAGCACTGATCGCAGAGGATTATAACACGGCTGTCTTGAAAAGCTAAACTGAGTAACATAGATACTACCGCTGGTCAATCGTTCTGCTATATGATCTTTACCATATGTATCTGTTACAGCGAAGACCCGGCAACGAATTCAGTTCGAACAGGCTTCTCTTTTGACTTCCTTATACGCTCTTTTAAGTTTCACTGCCTCAGCTGATTTGTCTTCTACAACTTGCTGGCTGAGTATCTACGCTGTTTTACTAAGACATTTTTTCACGGATAGGAACTGCAACGCAAAACCCCACAATACTACCGACAAAAGTAGAACGTAGTCGAGTTAGGCAACTTCCTCGTATGCGGTTTATATGTATGGGACTGCACCACCTGTGAATGAGAGCCTCATCACAAGCTATCACTGGAGTACAGTTTGGCTCGAAGCGATCATTATATCGTATATGACAAGAAATAAAGACGCCAAAAAAATACGAGCATGCAATACATATAGACATAAGTAAAATCCTGTTTGAAGTTTCCCGGCTCCCGAGTTGGCAGTGTTCATATTCCCGTGCATTAGCCCTGTTTTCCAAAAATAAAATATGAATGAATAGGAAATGCCCCTAGAAATATTCTAGAATCCTTTTTTATACCCCTTGTCGGTTTCTTGCCGGGTGGAACTGGAAATCTTGCATGACCAGCAAATGTAGCGCATTGTATCGTATCATTCCACGTCGTATCAGGAAAACCAATTTCAATGTGCCGTTTCTGTCTGTCATCTGCCATGCAATGCATGCATGCAGCAGAAGAGAAAATGCACGTCATCGTCCTCAAGAGCCGAATGTTTGGACAAGAGCAGAAAGAGAGAGGGAGGGTAAGGGGTTCCTCACAACGGGCATCCCGTCCTCCGGGCTCTCCACCGCCGATGCTAGGCTAGCAAGGAAAGTAGGAGAAGAGCCGCAAAGTTCCCCTTTCCCTTGCCCCAGGTTCTTCGCCCCGCATTCTGCCGAGCCCAGCAAATCCGGCACTCGCGGTTGATAGGGTTTGTGTATATAGCCGGCCAGTCAGGACGAACGCGAATAGACAAAAGATAATCGATGCAGGTAACGGTGGCTTCCCTTCCTATTGCGTTTTTTTGCCTTTTTTTATGGTGTGAAGCCAATCGCGTGACACACACAGGTTTTCCTCGCTGCTTACCTACCTCTTTACCCTAGATCAGATACCTACAAAGTCTTCTCGATCTCCATGACCTCCCGGATACCCTCAGCGACCGCTGCAACCTTGGCCTCGTCCAACCGCTTGAGCGGCCGACGCGGGTAACCGCCGTAGCCGAAATAACTCTGAATCGCCTGCTTGGTGCCTGCAATGGCTGGCTTGGTCAGGAACCAGTCGCCCCGAGACAGGACCTTCTGCAGCGCGATGGCCTCGTCTATCTTGCCCTCGACGTACAGGTTCCATACTTTGACGCACACCTTTGGCATGACGTTGGCGCCCCCTGCGATGATGCCGCTTCCACCCGATGCTAGAGTCTGGACTGTGAAGTCGCATATGCCGCCAAAAGCCATATAACCGCTGCCTTCCGATTTGGGTGTCTTTGCGTCCAAAGCGAGGGCGACGCGAGTGAGTTTACCCGTGCTACCACAGGTGAACTTGGTTCCGATGATGTTTGGGTGCTGGCCGAGTTTAATGAGCAAGTCTGAGTCCATGTCGACACCTGCTACTGCGCCAGGGTAGTTGTAAAGAACGATTGGCAAGGGGCTCTCGTCCGCTACAGCTGTGAAGTAGCCTTCGATCATCTCTTCGTCAACCTGGGCCTTATAATAACTGGGTGGTAGAAGCAACACATAGTCGCCTCCGACCTCTGCTGCCATTTTTGATAGTTCAACTGTTCCTTTGACGCTACTCTCGGTTGTTCCTACAATGATAGGTATGTCTGTGAAACCTGCCGCATCCAAGGCTTCTCTTGTGGCACGTGTTATGGCGATCTTCTCTTCGCGTGTACAGTGGACGGCTTCTCCATTTGAGCCGAGAGTGACCAGGCCAGCTAGGCCGGCCCGAGCAAGACGCTCTGCGTGCTTTTTGATGGTTGGAATATCGAGCTCCTCAGTTTCCGCATCGAAGAACGTCATGGTCGGCGCGTAGATACCGCAAGGCAAGGGCCGCCTTACGCTCGTCTGGCCGTTTGACAGGTCACCATTTGTAGCAGCCATCTTCGTTATCAGGTACTTTGAGTGCTATAGAGGAGCAAAGAAAAGATCAAGAAAGATGGGAAACCCTTTGTGAACACTTTGATGCTTTGATTTTACAGTGAATTATATGTCGTTAGATGGAGCAGAAGACGCTAGTCAAGAGATATGAATTCAATGCAAGGATAATGAGCAGAAGAAAGTACCTCTCCCGCCTTTTAAAGCAACGCAATGCCGGTTAACACACCTAACGAAAAAGAGATGATGACCCATCACGTAATTAATAGCTTTTGTCCCTCTCCAAGCCCGCAGCACCGGATGGTGGTGGGTCATGAGCAGTGGGGGAGATGTTATATTACTCGTTCCAACACCTTGCTCGTGATGACATTGGCCCGAAGGAGGCACCCGTCCATAATTTCGAGGACCCGGAGTTCGCAGCTTGACAGGTAAGCTAAAGATCAGGGGGAATGTACGGAAGGTGAAAGTGACAAGGGCGGTTGAGATACGATAGCGTGGGGGAAGTCAGCGCTACCATGAACGCCACATGGCTGTCCCCAAATTAAACACATACATCTGTATGATATATGTAAATGAGAAAGTGATGATATGCGCGGTATTATTAGTAAGGTCAAGTTGATAGATATTACAGATCCGGGTGTTCCCGCTGTATGTAATGTGAATCATCCTGGGCACTAGTCCGATGGCTACTACTTTTGTGGGCTCATGGCACACAAGGATGCCGAATTGCTTAAGACGACGGGTCTTGAAATGGTTGGTTTGTTCATATGCAAATCACCTCCTTCAGGCAAGCCTGTGGCTCTATCCTCGTGGTGATGGTTCCCTCGATTCGACAGCCATACTAGACACGAATGTTGCTGTATTTCTCTTATGTGGAGAGCTGGAATCAGTATGGTAGTTCCAGAATGAGGATACTTACCTAATTTCCCTGTGGCCATGGAGTCGAATACCGGACAGCAAGGAGGGCCCCCAAAGTAGCCATCCGCTGGGCGAGTTAGATATGGGGGTATTTTTCCACCATTCAGGACTCGACAAAGGCGATCGGACCCAGGGACATATGCACCTTGTTCTTGGCTTAATATGAAGACCAGTTCGCAGTTGGAGTCATAGTGTGGGGAAATACTGTTCTTGCTTAACCAATAGCAACGACACATCTTCAACAAGTAGCTGTGGACTGATATGGAGAGATCGGTTCACCCGAATATATTTCTTTACATCAGACAACATTGTTGTGAAGGCTAGTTAAAGACTGAGTAGACAGTGTTATGAGTTGACAAGGACAGAACGAAAGCAACGAGATGGCGGGGTAAAAGCGTGCAATTGGAGTAGGCGGGGTTGGTGGGGGTGGGCCCTCATGACCCACTACGAGTTTTCTGGGTGCTCTTACCGGCGACAGGTCCGATCTTGTTGAAGATTGATAGTAAGACATGTTAGGAAATACCGTACGTCAAGTATAAAGAGATTAGGTCGGGGAAAGGCATTTTGCGGCAGCTATTGACATACATCAATGTATCTCACCTACGCAAGGTGTCTTTCTGACATTTTGTTGCGTTGTACAAGGGTCAAACACTATTTAATAAAGCCTATTTACTAACAGTGCTTGAACCCAAGTCTCTGTATATCTATAGACTAATGAGTTTTAACAGGCATTCGAGAGTCTTCGAAGTGTCATATGAGGATCTGATTCATGGATTTACGATCCCCCGGGGGCTATTACGAGACATAGATCCTAGCTAGAGCCATTTTACCCGGTACAGCGTATTATTATACTGCTAAAGAGCTCTAGCCAGGCTACGGTGGCCCATAAGAGGAACTGTTCAAAAACGATTTTCTGTATGATAGGTGTACACTTAGGGGTTGTATTAAGGCCGTCTGAGTAGATATTAGGGCATGTATATAGTATTTACTACAAAAAATAAGCACAGTCTAAATTTTTTAAAAAATATATTTTTTAAAATAAATATATTATACTTGATCAACCTTGTATAAGGTTATATAAAGCTTATTATTATTATAATTATTTATATAATATTATATATTAAGTTAGTTATAATATTTTATAACTTAAATAATTAACTATTTATATTAAATATTAATATAGTTTAATATTATATATATATATATTATAATAGCAAAAATTATTAAATATTTATATTTAATAATTATTATTTTTAATAAAATATTTTAAAAGTAAATATTAATTATATAATGTAAGGTTTAAGGCTTAGTACGTTGTAAGGTAATGTGCTAGATTTTAAAAAGTAGCTATAAAAGATTACTTTTATTTAGTGTGCTAATTATGTGTAGCTACAAAGCCTTATTAAGCCTTTAGCTAATTCTTAGGGAGCGGTCGCCGCAGTACGTACCAAGGTACGTACCTTATAGGTGCGTGCTGCAAGTACGTACTTAGTAGCAGCTTCTTTATTATATATAACTAATTTAAATAGTTTATTAAATTATTAATTTAAGCTTATTATATTTTTAAATATTAATTATATTTATATTTTATAAGTTAATTATATATTTTTTTTATATAAAAAATATTTATGCATAACTTTATAACTTAGCTAATATTAATATTATAATAATATAAATAATATTAATTAACTAATTTATAATTAAATAATAAGTTTAACGTATCTTACAGGTTAATTGCACACCTAGGTTAATTACACACTTTTTTTAACCTTTATACAAATAATCTCTTATAACTTAATTATATAATAAAAAATTAATTAAAACTATTTAAAATTTAATTTATTAAATATTTTTTGCTTATTTTAATATGTTTACGCATTATAGCTAGGCTTGCTACATATTCTATAACGTTGCACGCAAGTTTTTTGCCTCCTTATACAACTACTACTTGTACGCTTTTTTGCTATTTCTTGCGCAGCAGCTGCCTTAGCAGCTTATACCTTTTTTGCATTTTATATATAAAATAATTCTTTATTTTATAATCTTGTTTTTTTTATATAGCAACGTTAACTAAGTTAGTTGTTTGCTATATAAAAAGTTATAACCTTTTTTTTTAACAAAGCTAAACAATATATAATAACTATTACGCTATATATAATTTGCTATATACTTTTAATAATATATATTAGCAAGCTATTTTAATATTATATTTTATATGTTGTTTAAAGTAATAAATTATTAAAGTAAAAGCAAGCTATTAAATAAAGCTTTAATTATAAAAGTAGTTAAACAAAAATTTAACTAAGCAATAATATATTTTAAGTTGTATAGCACTAATTTTATTTTTTAAAAACTTTTTTATATGTTAGCTTTTATTATTAATATATTAAACGCATTAAAAAACGTAAGTAAAAAATCTTTTTTTAATATATATATAATATGCGCTTATATTAAGTGTTTAATTTTTTTTTTATATAACTATTTTAAAAAGCTAAAATAGCTAATATTAAAAAGCTAAAGCTTATATAATAAATATATTAGCATATAAAGTATAATAATATTATTGTTTTTATAATACTTTTTAAAATTGTATAAATAACAACTTTTATAGCTATTAAAAATTAAAAGTTAGTATATACTTTTTATATAACTACTTATATGTTAATTAAAATATTAAACTTAATTAATACTTTGCTTATTTGTTGTTTAGCTATTTTTTATAGTTATAATAACCTAACTATTAAGCAATAAAGTACTTTTATACTAAAATAATAAATAGTTTTTTTTTATAACAATAATATATAGTAAAACAATATAGCTATACAACAAAATAGCTTAAATAATTATAACCTATTTGCAATTGCTTTATTATATTGCTTTTAAGTCTTTTATATAATTAAATATAGTTATAACTATTTTAAACAAAATTTTGCTTATAATAAATCTAGTTTTATTAAAGTTATATATATATTTTTTTTAAAACTTTATATTTTGCTATTATATTTTATATAAAAGCAAATTATTTGCAATATTTAAATAAATTTTTATATAAAACGCGCTAGTAATTAATTTAGCAATTAAAACATATTATAAAAGCTAGTTATTATTATATAAAAGTAAAAGTTTAGTTTTTGCTAACACATCTTTTATTATATAACTTTAGCAATTAGTTAGCTATATTTTTAATATTACTATGTTTAAATAAAAACAATTACATAATAAGGTTAAATATATATTATATAATAGCTTGCTTTTTAAATTTAATAAGTTTTTGCTTTTTAAGGTTGCTATTATATATAGTTATATAGCTGCGTTTTTAGTTTGCTAAAGTTATTAATAATATATTATAAATTTTAGCTACACGTTAAACGCTTAGTTTTAAGTTTATATAAAAAGCTTAAAGTATAAAAATAATATTAAACCTTTTTTAAAGGCCTACTATAATGTGCAGTAAAAATATAATAAATTAAAGATTATTTATATAAAGATTAAAAAAAGTGTACAATTAACCTAGGTGTACAATTGACCTATAGAATATATTAAATATAAATTTTTTATATTTATTATATTTTTATTTAGCAAGTTATTAAATAATATGCTAAGCAAAAGTTATATAATTTTTAATAAAAATTATTTATATTATAATATAAATATTATAATAGTATATAACTTGCTTAATATAAAAGTAATAAAATTTAAAAAAATATTATTATATTTTTTATTATAATAAAAAATAATAGTTAACATATTTTATAGCTATATTTAATACCTGGCTATATTTAATACTTTTTTTTTATATAAAAAACGTTTATATACAACTTTATAACCTAGCTATTACTAATGCTATAATAATATAAATAGTACTAATTAATTTATAACTAAATAATAAGTTTAAATATAATTTTTTTTATATTTAACTATAACATTTTTATTTAATAAGTTATAAAGTAATATGCTAAGCAAAAATTATATAATTTTTAGCAAAGATTATATTATAATAGTATATAGTTAACTTATTTAATATTAAAGTAATTAAATTAAAAAAAATACTAGTTATATTTATATTATTATATAATTAATATTAATAAAGTTATAAATTTACGCATAAACTTTTTTGCTAAAATCTTTTTAATAATTTTTATTTATTTACTACTTTAATAATCTATTAAATAAAAATACTATAAATATAAAAAAATTATATTTAAACTTATTATTTAGTTAAAAATTAATTAACTAGTATTATTTATATTATTATAGCATTAGTATTAGCTAAGTTATAATGTTGCGCACAAACGTTTTTTATATAAAAAAAAAGTAGCAAATATAGCTATAAAATACATTAAATTAAAAAGTTTTAAAAAAATTAAATATAATATTATATTTTAAACTAGTTATATAGTTTAATTTATTAAATATTATTATTTATACTTAGTTATACTAGCTTATTTAAAAAAAAAATATATTATATAATTATTAACTAAGTAATACAATGTTATACAACCTTATACAACCTTATACAACATTTTACAAGTATAATATTTACTTATTAAAATTTTTGTTTACCAAAAAATATGTACCCAGTATTCTGCCAGCCCCACAAATTCTATTTGTACTAAGCCCAATATAGTAAGGCCTGTATGCTATAGCTATACACCTACTGCCTACCCAGTAAAAAAATCGTTTTTGAACAGTTCCTCTTATGGGCCACCGTACCAGGCACTAGTTTCAACACCTATTCAACACAAGCACATCTCCAATTGCCCCCTCAATTCCTCCGCCTATGAGAACCAATAAGGAGCGGCAAGGGCAGCTCTTGTTACCTATAGTATTATTTATGAGTGAATCTGTTGCTATAGAGATTGTTTATTCTGACATCTTTCATATCAAGTTTCTCTTCAGTCATCTTCGTTTGCATGTGTTTGAAGAATCAATTGACAAAATTGACTATAAGACACCGTTCCAGTTACAATTGAGATTCTAGCTGGGGTAGACAGGCTTGTCCAAGATGGCGTCTAAACCTCTCAATGTGTTGATGGTGAGATTGAGTCTAATAGAACATAGTTCCCACCAGCGCCTCAACTAACAGATGAGAATGCCATATAGGTCGGGACTGGGGAGTACACTACAGGCTTTGTAGGTGGCAAAGCTTCCGGTTCAGATAAGAAAGTCGGGGTCGTAGGGTTGACTCTCTTCGACCTCAGGCGTAGAGGGAAGGTCGGTCAATTGAGCATGGTTGGCACAAACGGCACGAAGTTTCCAGCAATTCGTAGGTCCCCAGCTCGACTCCAGGTTGATACTCATACTTATGTGCAAGAACTGAGCAAGACTGACTCTGGATTGGGAAAGGGGAACACTTGGACAAGAACATCACCCAAGTTTATAACGGCCTCGACGCCTCTTTCGAATCATACCCAGCTAACGATGCCGTGGACTCGGAAGCCTACAAGACGGCCATAGATGCCCTGAAGCCGGGCGATGCTATCTGCATCTTCACGCCCGACACGAGTCACTACCGCATCGCCTTATACGCCATTGAGCGCGGCGTGCACGTGCTGATCACCAAGCCGGCCGTGAAGACGCTCGAGCACCACCAGTCACTCATCGAGGCGGCTAAGAAAGCCGGCGTTTACGTGTACATCGAGCATCACAAGCGCTTCGATCCGACGTACGCCGACGCAAAGTACAAGGCGCAGAAGCTGGGCGACTTCAACTACTTCTACAGCTACATGTCGCAGCCCAAGTCGCAGCTCGAGACCTTCAAAGCCTGGGCAGGCATCGACTCCGACATCTCTTACTACCTGAACAGCCACCACGTCGACATCTGCGACTCCATGGTCACGCAACAGGGGTTCGTTCCCGTCAAAGTATCCGCCTCGGCCGCGAAAGGCATCGCGACGAGTCTGGGCTGCGTCGAAGGTACCGAGGATACCATCACAGTGCTGGTCACTTGGCAGAAGAAAGATGACCCCAGTAAGGTTGCCACGGGCGTGTACACGGCGTCCTGGACAGCGCCGCAGAAGGCTGGTGTCCACTCGAACCAGTACTTCCACTACTTAGCGGCCGAGGGCGAGATCCGCATTAACCAGGCCAAGCGGGGTTACGACGTCGCGGACGACACTGCCGGGCAGCTGATGTGGTACAACCCTTTCTACATGAAGTACGCGCCCGACGAGGAGGGCAATTTCAACGGCCAGTCGGGCTACGGCTATGTCTCGTTTGAGAAGTTCGTCGATGGCTGCCGTGCCGTCAATAATGGGTCCCTCAAGCCTGCTGATTTGGATGCGAGAGGCCTGCCCACTTTGAATAATACCATCGCTACCACGGCTATCCTTGAAGCTGGAAGGAGGAGTATAGATGAGAATAGGGAGATCAAGATCGAGATAACAGACGGTGTTTGGAAGTTGGTTTAGGCGGAATAGGGGGCGAAAACCTTGTATAGTAAGAATTGGGAATAGGGTTATATAATTGCGGCGACGTGTGCCCACTGCTACGTGATATAGTATTCTTCAATATCACCTACGTGAGTTTTTTCTCGTAACGTGGTCTCCCCTTCCCAACCCAGGCATACTTACTCAACCCGTCCCTATCTTACCACAGTATCTACGGTGTTAAGTTTGAGAAGTACCCTCTTCAAAAGGTAACTGCGGTGTACACGTCCACGAACGCGGTTTCAAGCCCCTAGTCGAGCGGAAGGGTGTCCCCATACGCACCAAAACTTGGCAGTGTATGGCTCAACTCCTCCAACATATCTAGGACATTCTGAAGTGTGTCACCTGCGAATGAAGCTGGAGTCAAGATGATGCGGACGCTTCCCCATACAATCACTATTAATGTTGGGTCGATGCCGAAAGTTAGGGCGAAAATAGTCAAGAAATCATCTATAAGTTTGAACCCAGGGGCAAATTTGTTTAGAGCAGTCAAACTCTGACTGTTAGGGGGTGGAGCGTGCTGTAGATGAACAAGAAGGTCTTCTAAAGAGTGTACTCTATTCATCGCTTGATAGCCTTCACTCCCACCTAGTTAATCTTCATACTTCTTCAGCGCCTTTCTCCACAAGACCGCCGAGCCCAGAGGTGTTGACTTTTCAGGAGGCTAGTTCGCGCGCGTAATATAGTAAGACCTCCAGAGCCCATTTCTCCATGATGGTAAGGTATGCACCGGGATAGGTAGCATATCTAGACTAAACTCTCAAGCAAGTGATGCTGGAGATAGGAGATCTCGGCTAATGCCGATGATTGTGGTGTTGATAAAATTCATTATATAATCGCAACAGATACTGCGCGAGGTCAACACGTACCTACATGGTATGCCCCTTGATTCCGTAAAATAGATCGGTCGGAAAGAATAATAGCCACAACATTCGCCGCAGATGCACCACCCCGCCTTCTTTTATGACCTGTTAGAGACTGTCTTATTAGGATGCATGTACCTGGTAATTAGGTATCCTCCCTCCAAGCAGCACGGGTCTGATGGATCGCGTGCGGAGCCTGCGGTAGGGGGTGTGATGCTGGCTGCAGGATTCGTGCAAGCAACAGGGGTGATTCACCGTGCAAGTAAATGCCTAAGTACATGAACCAACAAGTTCGTGCCGGCCCGAGCTTGACTCACCGCGGTCCATCATCCTAGGAGCAAAACCGAACTAAATACTTTCAGAAGAACTAACCTACCGCCATGCAATTCTGGGCAAGCGACCCATATCAGCCATCTTCGGTTGAGAACGCTGCCTGGGTAGCTGATTGAGCGACACCTACGATATGGGCATCTTTGGTGGTGGTCTGATGGTGTTAGGCTGGCGTGGTTTACTACATGTACGTAGGTGATCGGAAGAAATGCTAAAGATTGCAATTGCATATGCCATCAAACATGAAGATTGACCCTTGCCTGTATCACTGGAGATAGCAGGGCTCTACAAAGCCAACGCCAACGCCTCTCGGCCTGGCGGAGCCCAGGGCAGGCGTCGGATGAACTTGTCTGACCGCTCCACTAACTTTGACAGCAACTTGGTCTCTTCAGCATCGGCAATAGCTACCAGACCCTCGAATTCTGCGCGCACTCCGAACGGGTCTCTGTACGGCTCGACAAACCCAAAGATGTTCTCAACTTTGGGTGCCTTATCGGTAACCCATGTTTCGTTGAGAGTCGCGATAGGCGTCAAAGCTTCCGGTTCGGAAGCTCTCGATGTACTCCGTTAGGAACTTTCGTTGGGCGTCATTGGCAGCATATTCTACAGCTTTAGCTAGGTTATCACATATCAGTTCTAGGTCTTCGGCATGGTCGCCACGCTCAAGGCGGATCTGAACCGAAGGATTGGATGTGCTGAGCAGTTTCTCTACCTCCGAGGAATAAACCGATGTTAGGAGCCCCGTATACACCCCATCTTTGGGCTCTCCGAATGCGCGTATTTCCTAGGGAGACAGAAGCCCGCATTCAAGGCTTAAGACGCTGACGCAGTTTCCTGTTTAGTGATCCGGTTTCCTGTATAGCAGGAGCTCTGGGCGAGCTCAGATGGATATCCAAGACTGTAAGGCGGCATGCTGAAAATCTCGTCTTAAAATTATGTGAAGAGGCTCATAAGATTTGGTGTCTGTGAGACAATGATGCCTGGAGCATCCCGACTCATCTTGGGCATGAACTTCTGGTCTCCAGATCCTTTTGGCTAATAGCTAATTTGATGCTCATGTGGTTCTTCCGATAGACTTACGAAGTAGTTGCCGAGATTCGACAAGAGGGTGGCCGAGTATTCTAGGGATGCGGATACATCATCCTTCTGTGGCCCTGTCTAAGTCCGATAGTTGGTGCCAGTTGCTATAGCAAAACGCTCGGAGCGCAATGATGAAATCAAATATAGGGATTGATTCCGCTGACTTGTCTAAGGATGGTGAGTGTACCGGACTAGGCAGCTCTGGCAATATTGATCGGGCATGCACTTTTCCTTAATGGGTTGAGTTGTTGACCTGGACATGTATAGTGTTGGTTCTGTGGCGTTTCTGTCCTGTATGCTGTCTATCTAGATCCGGCGGCTGGGTTCTACTTGTGTGTATGTGCGCCTAAAATAGTACACCTCCCATGCAAAACACCATAAGACCTTATCTTTAGTTTTATCAATATAGGATGCATCAAATAAGGCTTTAATGACCTGAGACTTTTAGGTCAGATCTATCTAAACATGTTATATATATGTTATGCGATCTAGGTAGGCGCCTTTAATGTGGTGTAGGAGTGACCCGAAGATCAACCCATGCAATAACTCCAAAGTATAGTTCTCACTGTAGCCCTGTGTACGCTGTCTGACCTCTTTTTGTCTGCGGTAATGTATCGGCTTGTCGTATGCGTAAAGGTTTCCTTTGCGGCATGCTGCTGAAGTGACTTGAAAGTGAGTTTCTTTGCAAGCCAACAGCACTGCACGGGTAGCAGAATATGAGGACTAGAGATGTTTACGCTCTCAACGTCGTCAAACCCTCACATGTAGGCTATGGTCGTTTTTCCTGGCCGATTCTAGACTGAAAACTTCCTGCCGGTTTGTCAGGATTTGGCATCCCCCCTGATGGCAAAATGGGAGAGCGCCGTCTTTAATCGTCTTCATTGCGTGCCAGAGTAGAATGCAACTTGTGCTGCTTCATCGAGGACACAAAAAGTAATGCCAATACAGCTAATCCTAGCATGAGGAACCATACACTCCGGAAGGCATCCTGAAACGAGGCCAATACGCCTTCCTGCCAACCGTCCGGGAGGTGGTTTAACTCATTGAGATCATCCCTGATCCGCTTGATTTCTTCGGCTGCACCCGGAAGGTCTCCGAACCGTTTCCATAACTCGCTCTTGAGAATGTTTTGGTATATGGTCGAAGCAATCGTGATTCCAACGGTACTGCCAACCGATCTGAAAGCATATGTCGCCGACGTGATGGTCGCTTGATGGGAATGGTCGACGGCCGCGAGGCAGGCGAGAAGTGTTACGGTCAACATGCCTCCTTGCCCGGAACCAAGTAGAAAAAAGACGATTCTAAGTGGCCAGACCGGGGAATCTTGACGAAGGATAGTCAACACGACGCCAGCAGCTACCATGAACAAAACTACCAAAACCCCTAGGCCAACATAACGTCCGGTCTTCTTCATGATGTACCCGCTACCCACTGAAGTGATGCAGATTCCTAGGGGCGAGAATAGTAGGATAAGTCCTGCCCCAGCTGGACTAACTCCATGCGTTTCTAGATACAGGGGGATATAGAAAAGGCCCTGAAATTGCACCATGCAGCATAGCATGTTTGTCATGCACGCCGTGAAAATGGTCCTGTTAAACAGAAGGCGGACGGGAATGACGGGTTGCGCGGCGCGGGACTCCCATACGATGAAAAAGACTAATGCTATCAGAGATAGCGGCAAAGCCGTAAGGGGAAGTGGGTGGACCCAGGGCACAAGGTTGCCGCCTGTGTTGAGTCCGAGGAGAAGAAGAACAAGAAAGACGATCAGGGCAAGGGCACCCGTAAAGTCAATGCGCGAGAGATAGGACTTTCCCGATACCTTCGGAGGCACGCGAACCAGGTATGCAACTAGCACCGCGGAAACAAGAACTGGGGGTACCTGCACTAAAAACGCAAGTCGCCAACCCCAGGCTGCATTATCATTGATGAGACCGCCGAAGACACCACCGAGCATCGCTCCGGACCCGTAGCAGATATTCCCGACCCCTTGTATGATGCCACGGTTTCTCAGGGGTACGAGGTCCGTGCCGAGGAAAGTACTGATAGTCATCAGGCCACCGCCACCGATACCCGCGACTACTCGACCGAGGATCATGGTGGTAGCGTCCTGGGCCAGGCCACAGATGAGATTGCCGGCTGCGAAAAACAGATTACTGAGTACTAGTCCTTTCCCGCGACCAAATATGTCGGTTAAACGGCCCGTAAGTGGCTGACAAGCAGCGTTAGAGATGAGGTAGGCAGTAGCCAGCCATGGGAGAAGACTCAAGGAGTGGAATTCGCTGGAAATGGGAGCAGATAGAGTGGCGATAATGCTTGAGTCGATGGCTCCGAGAAAGACACCAACCCAACAAGTGCCTAATATCGTCCAAAGCTTGAGGCCCTTGACCTCTTCAACAACAATGACCTCCTCGTCCTCATTGTTGTGCTGCTGTCGCTGCTCTGTATCGGCTACAGTTCCGGGAGCGCTGAGTAGTGGCGTGCGCTCGTTGGTGCCGGCCAAGACGCCATTTTGCGCCGGCAGATGCTCATTCTGCGACATCTTATCGAAGTGCGTCGAAAGAAGAAGGTTCTTAGGTGCGAGCTTCTGAACAATACCCTTAGTATCGAATCTGTCTACCTATTATATCTCATAGCCTTCGTTGCCAGCCACTTATGCTCCGAACAAGTGAACCCCGCAGATCCGAGCAAATCGGGTCGCCGTGAGTCAACGGATTACTGGCATTTATTGGCCAGTCTCACTGCAACTGAGAATTCTCCTTTTACGACAACACAGTTGTTGGAAATCAACATCCGGCGAAAGGGTCTCTGTAGTCGGTTGGTCATCGGCCGAAATCGCCGTTACTAGGATAATGAGGGATGGTACAAATGGATACTCTAGGTTAGCTCTTTAGGTATCGTATCGCATTATGCCCGTAGACCCAACCACCGAGTCCCGATAATCGGCTTGTAGCACATCTTTGTTATTTCGGATAGGTATGCTGTGGAAGCTGGATGGAACCATGGAAACAGACGAGTGGTTTGCTTCTAGCCACATATGTCAGGCAGATGGCTCGATTTCTTATTTTGTTAAGATCAGCGACGTTCTTGCTTCTGTCTAATAATAAACCTCGAGGTAGCTAAGAGGGGTGCCTAGGCAGGTGAGAGTACCCTCGAAGTGCACTCCTTGGGCGTCTGCTGCTGTTTTAACTAAGAACGGCATAGCTAGATACCTGTAATGTACCTACTTCACTCGGCGCCCAGAGACGTTGCGTCGTTAGCCACTTTTGCGTACGTCACGTTGGCAAGGGGACAGTTGGAAGGGACCTAAAATACAGCCTACAGACACCTAGGGTGCATTCAGTTGGTGAACATAAGTACTGAAAGGTCCAACAAAATATTCCACCAAGCTCAGGACAGGAGTTTTTCAAGGACAAAAGCGAGATTTCCTGCTAACTGCTGTATGTGCTATTAAATCTAACTATTTAAACGAAGGACAAACAGGTACCTAGGTAACCACTGTATATTTTCTTCTCTTGTTGTTTCTTCAGCTTGTTCAGCTCGAGGTACTAATAACCGCCCACTTTGTTCGTACGTCGGCAGGTTTATGTAGCTGTGGCTTAGTTCCGAAGGCTGTGCCCTGTCTGTGAGACCCAACCCAGCCAACCAGCATTGACCTCGACACTAGGTAGGAACTCTCAGGCTGTCAAATAACAACAATCGACTTCTCTTCTCTTTCCTTTAGCTAGTATTGACTTTTTGCGACTCACAAGTTCATTTTCTACTACAATAGAAGTTCTTTTTGGTGCGGCGCTTTCCTTCGCTTGTCTTCACGTCATCTCTAACGACGATAAATCCTGAAATCTGCTACGTATTTTGCGACGTATCTGCCTTTACCCTATCGCTCTGGTCACTTCGAGACGTAAGCCGCAAACAAACATCATACGGCGGCACCTACAAATCCCCCAAGTTTATTTCGTTGCCTCGAACACGTTGGTCAGAAGCCCTGGGGGCATCCGTACACGGCATCCTCGGTGGCATATTATTTTACATCTACCCATAGCCTCATAGTCGGACCAAGATGACATTATCTGAAAAGATGAATATCAACCCAGATAAGATACCCAACATCAAGTTGGTCCTTCACATTGCCCAGGTCATACTGGCCTTAACAATATTCATTCTCGAGATCATCGTATTTAGGGCAGATCGCTCCAAGATTAATGGCAACAATGGTTGGCCGTTTGGTTTGGTAAGCCAGGGGTCTTTGATACGGTCTCATTTCCTGATGCGGGCTGCTGACAGTCGCTCTCTGTAATAGTGCTTCTTGTCTATACCAGCATGGGTTTACCTAGCCTTGGCTCCTAGGTACGAACGCACACGACGAGTGGCCAACCCTAATGTTATGCTTGTGGTCGACTCAATATTCGCCATCTTCTGGCTGTCTGCTTTCGCCAGTCAAGCCGCGTACAACACCGCAAATTCGTGCGGTGCGGCTTGTGCTGTGAGCAAAGCTGTTGTTGGAATAGCATTTTTTGAGCTGTAAGCCTCCCTGACTAAAGAAATCCACTGTCCTTGCGCTGACGGTATGCGCAGGTTCGCCTGGATCCTGTCTACGTTGATCAGCGCCTATACTCTGCGCTACTACCAACAAAATGGCGATCTTCCTGGTTACGAGAAGATTGGGGGACAAGACATCGACCCAGACAAGGCTGCGTTCTCGATGGC